>Ga0209080_1001113_pt1 | contig 14355 bp, 11 predicted proteins | sample JNZ110809AmetaG_FD_184123 | JGI IMG/M metagenome (GOLD analysis project Ga0209080, IMG submission 184123) | Hot spring microbial communities from Jinze hot spring, China to study Microbial Dark Matter (Phase II) - JNZ 110809A (SPAdes) (version 3) ...
GCGAAAGCCGCGATAAGCCTGGATGACGTGAACGCTTTCAATTCTCTCTATGAGATTCCGAGCTCTTTTTGGCTTGTGGAGGCCTTTTTTGGGCATTCTATTCTTACTTGGTTGGATTATCCCTGATTCTGGGATTCGAATATAAGGAGTTTTAGCTAGTATATATGCTTTTGGTATCACCAAAAAGCTAACCCTATTAACGCCGTTTTACAAATCAACTCCGCAAGAAATGTTATTCTCCTCCTTTTAAGCGCTGTGAGAGGATTGAGCAAGAGGGGTGAAGGCTCGCTTCACTGCTCTATAAAAAGCTTTTATATCAACTATGCTTCAAGTATATTTGATCTGGCTTGGCCCTGACTTTGCAGGAAATTTTGGACCTCGGCGCTAGAATTGGCGTGCAAGCCAAATTTGATGGAATTGAGCGGACCCAGATCGAGAATATTCTCTCATCCCTGGACTTCGTGGAGGATAGGAGGCTTGCTCCTCTCATAGTAGCCCTATTCGCTGAGAGGCAGGCGAGGAGGCTGAATAGGGGGCATAATACCGCCAGGCTGATAAATGAGGCGATGATCAAGCTCTTTGAGAATAATCTCGAAAAAGAGCATGCAAGGCAGCTACTCAGCATAGCCAAATGGGTTTATGAGGCATCGGAGCAAAGAAGGTTAAACATAACGCCCAGCGAAATACCGAGGCTGACGTTGCGAGAGGTATTAGACAAGTTGAGGGAGCGCTGACAGGCATGTCAACGGCAAAAAACTATCAGGACTTTGACTCAATCAGATTGCTCACGATAATCGATGGGATCATCGTCAATGAAACACCTCTAAGAGTTGGCATTGGAAGGGAGAGCGTTCTCGGGGCCACGGTGGATAACGCGGTCTACAGGGTTAATCAAGTGCCCGTGATTCCGGGCTCGAGCCTAAAGGGATCCTTTAGGCAGCTCGCGGAATCGATGATAAAAGCCGACGGAGATAAGCTCACCCACGATCCATGGGACTTTGATGATATAAAGAAAGAGGTAGAGGGAGGAAAATTCTGCACGATATGCGCGACATTTGGAAACACGTATCTTGCAAGCCACGTTAAAATCTTCGATGCGACTCCCGTAAACCCGGAGAAAGTTAGAACATTCACGAAAACGGGAGTAGCCATTGATAGGGAATTCGGGGGAGCACGACCCGGATTACTATACACGGAAGAATTCATCGCGCCTGGAAATCAGTGGAATTTCAGGATGGAGGTCATCAACATTAGGATCTTCAGGGAGGCCGATCAATCCGATGAAAGGGCGACGATATTAAGATCAATACTCGAAATACTGATGGATCCCGGAATATCCATTGGCGCGAGAAAGAGCGTTGGATGCGGATTAATCAAGCTAAAGGAGGCTAAATGGAGGGTGTACGGCCTGCGATTCGGCGGGCTATCCCTAGAGGATGAGGGCGAGGTGAGAAAGCATGTCTGAGATTCCATGGACTTCCGGAAGAATATTGATGAGGGATGCAATATTCAGCGGATACATCGAGAATACCGGGCCATTAAGAATCGGAGCTGGAAAACAGCAATCATTAACCTCCATCACAGACCTGCCAGTCATAAGAATATACTTGAAGGATTTCGAGGTCCCATATATCCCGGGCTCAAGCATAAAGGGATCTTTCAGGAGCACAGCGATAGCACTCGCACAAGTCAAGGGTCTAAAGGTTTGCAATGGCCTACCAAGGGAAAATTGCATGGATATGACGGAGATGAGCGATGTGGCGAATAGATTGAAACTCGGAAAATCGGATGAAGCTATGAAAGAATTCTTTAAGAAAGCTTGCATCCTCTGTAAGATCTTCGGTGCGCCCAGCTACGTGGGGAAGGTCTTCTTTGAAGATGCATACCCAATTGATGAAGACGGAAACCTTATCGATTTCAGAGTTGGTAGGAGGGTTGGAATAGCGATCGATCGTAGGACTGGTGCCGTATATCCGCGCGCCCTCTACGATGTCGAGTTTATTGAGCCGGGCACAAGATTTAGGTTCAAGATCAGATGCAGAAATCTTCCAAATTATGCGCTAGGATTGCTGGCGGCGATACTTAAACTGCTTCATGCGGGCGAAGTGAAGTTAGGAGGATTCAAGACGAGAGGATTCGGCCAAGTTAAGTTGGAGGATCTGGTGATAAGTGTTAGAGATTTTGGTGAGAAAAATGAAAAGTTGAGGCTCAGAGCTATTGAGGAGGGAGTTGACATGGAAGTGGATGTTTCGGACGTAGCGGAGATCCATGATGGCTGGCTGGTAACGAGTGGGGGTGATGCCTGGAAGCTACTGGACAGATTGCAGCAGGTGTGGTGGAATGTCAAGTTATAGGGTTAGAGTAATCAGGGATTTACCGAGGAACAGAGATATCTACAGAAATTTGACCGGGATTATGCATGTTAGGATTATGGCGGAATCTCATCTTCATGTAGGCCAAGGACTTAGAGAACAGATGGTAACGCTAGACAGTAGGCTCATCGATGAACTTCAAAGGAGAATAACCTCGAGAGAAAAGATTAACATAAGAGACCTCTTAAGAGATCTCTCCAGATATGTCGAAATTGAAAGGGTGGCAGTTCCATTTAGCAGAGTATCGGGCGCGATCGTTATACCCGGTGGAACCATTAAAGGAAATATCCGGTCTAGATTGGAGCTCAGCTTTAAGGCCAAGGAAGGCGCAGTTAGAGCCTGCTTTATAGCGGCTAGCCCAGCCATAAGAAGTCCAGCGCCTCCCGGATCTCATGGGTGGAGACACCAAAGAATCTGGATTTCCGCGGTTTATGAGGATAGGGGGCCGCCCTGCAATTTAACCAGCGACAATGTTGTGTGCTTGCTATGCGACATTTTCGGAACAGCTGGATTGAAATCACTTATAGACTTCAGCGACTTTAGGCTTCATGAAGAGAATGTTGAAGAATTTGACACGAAATATCGCATGAAGCTTGAAGCGGTTAAGCCGGGCTCCAGCTTTGAAGGGCATATCTACTTCAGGAGTCTTAAACCTGAAGAGCTTGGGCTGATTCTTTTTGGAATGGGAATTAGAAATGGATCATTATCGGAGCCAGTTCTACTTGGAAGATTCAAGTATCATAAATTTCTTGATAGCGGGAAGTTTGGGAGAATAAGATATAAGATCGAGAGTATAGTGCTCTCAACATATTCAGAGCCTCTAAGAATTGGTGGGAAGGAGCTGCATCCGGGCGAACCTATCCAGGGAGATCTGCTTGAGGAAGTTGTCAATGGCTTGATTCAAGAAACCACGGCGACATTTAATGGAGAATTGGAGTTCATTGACGAGGTGGGGATTGTTGAGCGGCTTCAGTAATATTCAGTTTAGGGATCCTGGCTACCCCATAGTTAAAGGATTCATAGTGCCCTATAGGTTAGAGAATGAGATAATCGACGTTTTCATGCTCGGCGAGGAGGAAGTTAGGAGATATTCGAGGATTCTTATTAGGATGAAGGAATTCATCTCCGATTGCTTAAGCTTTTGCAGAGAGCAGGGAATCCGATTAAATCGCGTCGAGGAGATTGAATTGGTCGGGGACCTTATAGCGATCTTCCTAAGAGCTCCTTTAGTGAGAGATGTTATTCCTGCGGTTATGCCCACTCCTACTAGGATCCACCTGCTGAGCAGATTGGGAATTTTCAGGGAACGACTAAGTGCGCTACAAGATCCATTGAGTTTCCTTAAATCCTCATATGATGCTTTAAGAGCGATAGGTTATCTTAAGCCCTTCAATGTCTTAAATGATAAGGCATTGTCGGAAGATCTTGAGCGCTGCTGGTTCCTCTTCCCAGCAGATACTAGGCCCGGGTTGAATACGAGCAGCCTTCTGGCGCATTTGATGCTGACATCGGCTATTGCGTGGGGGCTAGCTGTCGAGAGAGGACTTGATAGGGAGAGTGTGGCTAAGCTGAGACTGGCCGCTATAATACATGACCTTGGTAAACCATTTGACTACAGGAGACACGTGCCTGTATCGAGGCAGCTCGCTGAGGAGCTTTTGGGCGGGACAATATCTGGGGCGGATGAGATACTCGAGTATGTTGAGAGACATCATTACCATGCTGATACTGTGGAGGCGCGTATTTTGAAAGAGGCAGACGAGCTAGCCTCATCTATTGATAGATTGGTAGTCTTGGCGAGGGAATTAATTGGAGGAGAGCTCGAAAAACTCGCTCCAGGCGCATCCATTTCATTTGATGTCGTTTATGGCACCGGGAGGGAGACCTGGGAGTTTTGGAGGGAGCTTAGTGAAAGGCATCCGGGGTCAATTGAGCAGCTGACAAGAACATTCTTGAAGAATCTCAGGGAGAAACTCGATCGCTTCACGAAGCCCATAGCCCCATCGCCTATCTCTGGTGAGCTGGAGAGAACGAGTCAAGAATTGATAATTGGTTTAATGGATTTGGGGGGAATTCAGGATTTCATAACTAGATTCACGGATCTCAGGTGCGTTGAGGCGGCCAGCATAATAGTTGACTCCATGACCATGGCTCAAATGCCGATACTAATCCATGAGACTTTGGCCTCCGAGGGTGGAGTTCACTACCCCATAGAAGCCATACTATATGCCGCTGGTGGAGTGGTAGAATTCATAGCTCCGAGAAAGCTTCTTGACGACATCATCAAAAAGTTGAATCAATTAAGGAGCATAATCGCGGAATACAGGTATCCATCCATCAGATTCGCTTGGACTGCTTTTTCATCAAGTTATACTTCCTTAAGCCAAAGGCTGGAGAGGGAAATGAGATTGAAAAAGCTATCACCGGAGGAAATTTTATGCGAAATTGACTGGAGTACGATGGTATCACGAGCCTTATGCAACATATGTTATGATAAGCCGGCAGAGGATAATGGAAGGTGCAAGCGATGCGATGACTTATACGAGTTTGGAACACAAGTTCATTTTCGCAGGCGGTATGAGAGCGCTCATGAGATTGGTGGAAAAATCGTAGAGCCGGAGCATGTCTTCCAGCAGCCTTGGGAATCCATTTCAAAGTACGTGGTGGAGGTGATTGCGGGACATGATTGGAATGAACTGGAGAGGAAAATTAGGGGCGACGCGGCCATTAGCTGGAGAAACCTCGCCGTGATTAAAGTCGATGGCAATCTGATGGGCCCATTCATGTCCACATCTCTCTCGATATCAGATGCATATGAGAGGAGCGTTAGAATTGATCTGGCCTTGAAGAAGGCATTTGAGCGCTCTCTAGATGCTGTTTACCGCGGTGTTGAAAAGGTTGCAGGTGAGTTGGAGGCTCAGAAAGCCGTGTTGTCAACAATTTTCGGTCTCCTTTACATGGGTGGGGATGACTCTCTAATGCTCTGTCCATCCTGGCTCTCAATAGCTCTTTCTGAGGTGCTCGGCAATGAATTCAGGTTGAACATGGGGGGCGTGAGGGGTCTTTCCATAGGGGTTGCTGTTGGCAACTGCAGGGCCAGTATATGGTCTTTGGTAAGCGCTGCTGGGAAGCTCGTGGAGGAGACCAAGAACGCCTTTAGAGGGAATCCGGAATTGAGTGGGATCTGCTTTGACATAGTTGAGACTGGTGGGACCCTAACGGGCGTCTCAGCAAAGCTGAGGCTGAGCATTCTTCGAGATGAGCTGGTTTCACTACAACCCATTCCAATTAATGGTGAAAGATCTCTGGAAGCACTACTTAAGTGCGCTTTGATGGAATTAGAGAGCTTATCGTACGAAAGGGTTGTTGAGAGGAGTTATCTGCTCTCGAGAATGAAGGAAATAATGTGCGGAATGAAGGAGAAGATAGAATTGGAGCAGGATCACGCCAAGAAAATTATATCCACTATCAGGGAATGCCTAAAAGTTGCGAACGAGGCGTTAGGGAGGTTGCCAACCAGCAGCGATAAAATCCTGATGAAGAATGCGCTCTCATCGTTAGTAGAGCTGTATGCTCAAAGACAATTGGCAAGAGTTGAAGAGGATGAAAATTGGAGCTATCGGGTAGTACTGAATATCATCTCGATGGAGGATGAGGAGAGGAGGGCTCCATTTTACGACATTGAAAGGCTTTTAAAGATTATGGGAGGGGGTGCTTTTTGAAAATCGGGATCCTCATAAAGAGCATTGGCCTGGCCGGTGTTGGGTGGGGCTTCCCGTGGCCGACTGGCGCTGATATAGCCGTTTTTAGGAGACCCGTGAAAACCGATGGCGGCGTAAAGTATGTAATGTGCATACCTGCGACGAGCTTTAAAGGAGCATTGAGGTCTGCGGCCAGTAGGGTAGCTAGGGCTTACAATTTCAGCAGCTGTGGAGGAATCTGTAGAAGTGACTTATGCGACGTATGCAGGCTATTTGGTGCGCCGGGCATGAAAGCACCCTCCAAACTAAGGGTCAGCGATTTTTACTCAGATAATGCTGAGTCATTCATTCTAACTAGGATCAGGATAAACGATTCATCTTATAGGGTCGAAAAAGGGGGCCTATTCACAGAGGAATATCTGCTGCCCGGCGCGATCTTTACAGGCGAGATAGATCTCCCCGATGATTTGGATCAAAACTTGATCAAGTTATTGTTGATAGGATTAGCGGAGTTGAGGCTGGGGAGGCTTGGTAGGGGATTCCCATTTGACCTAAAGATATGTGAGCCGAAGAGTCTTGAGAAGATTATTGATGATGCTAAGTGGATTGGGTTACTTGAAGACTTAGGAAGGTGGTTATGGGATGAGGTTATTTGAGGTAAAATTGAAATTAGAATCCCCGATGATATTGACTTCTAGGAGAACTGAACGCGGATTTCTATCTCCATTGAACGTCATACCTGGGATGACGATTCGCGGAGCAATGATCTCGATGTTCCATCATCTCGGCCTGCTGGATGAAAATCAATTGAAAAACGAGGCAGAAAGCCCAACAGTAATCGCGTCTCCAGGTTATCCTGTGATCAATGGGAGGAGATCTTATCCGTGCCATGTTTTCGCTTACAAGTGCAAGATTCCCCACGAAGAAGGGCCTAAAACCGGCGTTGAAAGGAAGATCTACATTGCAGAAGTCTTTGAGGAGTTAAAGTCGGGCTCAGAGCCCAAGTTCAAGATGACATGTAGTCAAGGGCATGCCGCATTAGAAACAATTCATCCTAAGCCTGTCATCCCGGAGGGAGATGCCTTTATCGAAGTGGGCTTAACTCACGAGCACATCGTCTGCGTCGGCATGAGCAGGCATAGAGCTACGGCTCAGAGACAACTACTTTACGAATATGAAGCTATAGCTGCCGGGCAGGAATTTTGGTTCAGAATTGGATTGCCGGAGGAGCTCGCCGACGAGCTTAGGCACGCAACTATGTTATATATTGGCAGGGGAATTTCAAGAGGTTTTGGTAGAGCTAGAATAGCGGAGACTTTGGAAACCGATCTGGACGATCTCTCTGAGACAATTCATCAAGCATGCGAAAATAATTCCTGCATAATTCTCTATGCACTCTCTAATTTGGCCTCAATAAGGAATAGCAGGTATTCACCATATCCGAGGGAGATAGATCTAGGCAATATCGCCGCAAAGTTTGAATTGAACGCTTCTGGAAAGCTCCTAATCCAGAAAGCATATGGAAAGCACATGGCCACTCCACTGGGCTGGGATATGATAAGAAATGTTAGAAGACCTACCTTGGAATATGCGTTATCCCCGGGATCAATTCTGGTTTCGAAGCTTGTTGGCGGGAAGAATTGGGAGATTGGGTTGGCCGCGCTCTCATATATCGGGAGCATCGAGATGCTGCAATTGCATAGCGGGGATGTGATGCCAATTACTGGAGTCAATATCTTGGAGCCTATAATGATGAATCCGATGAAGGGGGAGTGATGCGAGCTTGCACCTGAATACATTAGAGGTTAAGATAATCGGGTTCCTGCAACTAAGGCTAACCTCACCACTACACGTAGGTTCGGGTGATAAGGAGGTTAGAAGACCGCTACTAAGGCTTCCGAGGGGAGAGATATTAATACCGTCATCAACTTGGAAGGGTGCCTTCAGAGGTATTAGCGAGCGGCTGGCAAAAAGCATCAAGTATGAGGGAGTAATTGGGCAGGCCATTAGGTTCTATCGAGAAGGTGCCAGCGGCATAGAATATAGGAGTGACGATGGGGAGTTCGAGAAATTTGTTAACGATTTCAACATGCGCCTCAAAAGTGATGGAGAGATAGTAAGGCTGATGCATGAGCTTGGATACAGTGAAGAGGAGATAGAAAGCGCTAGAAGAGTCGAGGACAAGAGCCTCTTACGCGAGATGGCTGAATCTTACCTTGCAATTCACTGTCCCATTGGAAGCCTTTACGGCAACAAGGTTATGGCCGGAAAGGTCAGGTTTGGAGACGTCGTGATGAGCGATGTAAGAACGAGTTTCAGGGCCGGGGTCGGGATCGACAGGAAATCAGCGACCGCGAAAAGGAATGTGTTATACTTTGTGGAACTCATCGAGCCAGGAACGGAGATCAAGCTCCCGATGATAATCGACAATTTACTGCCCGGAAAGGAGGATTCACACTTATTTGCCCTAACGTTGGATCACGTGCTCAAGTTCGGCTTATGCATAGGAGGTAGAAAAAGTGCTGGCTTAGGCATGTTAAGCGTGGTAACCAATCAAGAAAATTCGTCGAATAGCTTTTATTTAGTTGAGCTAAGCACCGATCAAGAACTAGCACTTGGAAATCCATTCAAAAAAGGCAAAAAACTCAGCATTAAGGAGTTAATAGAATATCTCCGCCATAAGACTTAGCTTTAGGTGTCTGATGATATGACGTTGGAATCTGCGGGGTTTGAAGGAAGAGATTTATTTTCATTCTGGAAGAATATATTAGACGACATACTTAATGATTTCTGGTCAAAATCTCTCAAAAGCGAACTTTGCAACGAAAGCGAGCAGGATTATTACCAAGATATTTCAAAGAACATTAGATCAATTTTAGGCATCGATTATGAAATACAACTTACTGGCATTGATATTGAGCCTATAAGTGGTGCAATCGATAAGTTTGCCCAGTCCATTCATAATTGGCTTACCAACGAATATAGAAGTGTTGGTATCAGTATTGATAACATGATTGAGAGGTGTGGAGTAGATCGTAATGAATTTCCTAATGGTATAATAGAAAAAATGGTGGACGATGTGCGAATGCGGTTAATCAGCAATCTCTCTCATTTTTCAAAAATTAGAAGTGATCTCTATGGTAAATTGTGGGATCTAAGAGGCTATCTCTCCATATTATTGACGGCGAAATTCATCATAGATATTGGAAAAAGAATGATGAACGAGGAAAAGAGGATGGAAATTAGGCTAAATGATAACAAGATAAAGGATATTTCGCTATATGTGCTCTTCCCAGAGATGATAAAGCATAGAATTTCTTTTAACATACTAGATGAAAGCTGGCAAATGCTCATTTCGAACGCATCCGACTTAGATCGCATAGATATAAGTGATGATAAAGAACTATGGGCAGAGCTTTGTTATGCTTGTATTTCAAAAAATGAAGAGGAAGTGGATAGATGTTTGAAGAGAGTAATAACTAGATTATGCTCTGCCGAAAGCTTGAGGAGAAAAGGTAGGATAATAAAAAGACCACTGCGCGAATTTGCATGTGTATGCTCTGAATTTGTTAGAAATGTAGGAAAAGACCATACAATGCTATGGGATTTATTTAATTTCCTAATAGTGCGACATGGGATATTAGAATACATGTTATTTAAGTTCTTTGCTGATCTAGGAGTTGCCTGCATTCCAAGAGTTATTATGACGGATGGATCTACCGAGTATGAGATTGATCTGCTAACCTTTCGCTTTAACTCCTCAGGAAACAAGTATGAAGAAATAGAGGCTTATCCCGAGCTAGTATTGGAGATAACGACAAGACACGAAGCTCACGATAAAAGTTGTAAAATTGAGAAAGCTGCAAGTTTGCTAAGAGAACTTTTTCCGAGTAGTGAGACATTATTAGCAGGTCTTATCAATATACATCAAGAAGACATGAGGATAACTCTTTGGAGACCGCACGAATAAGATTATAACTTAGTAAGCGTGCTAGAGCGGAGTGACCGGCATATTAGGTGAGCCTTCAGAACTTGAGTTCGACATGCTTGATGATATCGCGCTTAAAAGTTTTCTTAACTCGTCTGATATTATCACTTTTTTCCCTGCTATGTGGATTAATCCCGCTTTGGCAAGCCCCGCTAAATATGATTTTGTTAATCCTATTTTTTCGATGGGTAATGATCGCCTTTCAGCTAGGAGCATGAGCTTTTTGAGGAGGTCTGCTGGGTATGGTATTATAGGTATCTTTACCACATTATAAGTTGACTTGTCGGGAAACATTAATTTATCAAATATCTCCCTGTGCTCTTCGTAAAATTTTAATGGATCATCACTTTCATAGAGGGTCGCTATATCTCTTCTAGCCTTCTCCAACTCAATATTCATTTCCCGGATGTAGGGTGAGACCACGTGAAAGACGCCATCTACGCCGAACACCTGCGCCAATAGCATTAACGATGTCACCATCTCCTTTCTGCCCCCGGCAAGGCATATGTAGATTCTTCTAGAAGGATCCTTCTTCTCTCGAGCGAGTATCTTGGATGTTTCTTCGATGAAGCTCATGTTGTCCTCTTCGCTAAGGATGTCTGAAACTTTTAAGATGTGAGATTTGGTCACAATATGCGGGTATCTGAGCTTGATGGCTGCCTTGATTAATTCTGCCCCAGCCAGTACTCCCGGATCACTCGTAGCCAGAAGGATAAGCCTGTCAACGTCCTCCACGGGCGCTATCCATGAAATGAACTCCGTCACGACAGGAGGGCTCGTTCCAAGAGATGCAATAACACTTACGCTCATAGAGTTTCCGATTATCTAGCGCGTATCCTATATTAAATACTTTTGAATAAGCCTTTTTCTGTTGTCCGGAAAGCGTTATCTTGGACCGTGTTTAGGTGATATGCGAAGACATGGTAAACAAAAACATACTGGTTATAGCTCCATGGGGCTCTCCAGCTCAATGGAGGACCGCGAGATATGTTTTGGATGATCATGAGGTGGAGTCTTGCTGCAGTCTCATCCCGCTACTGTCATCCATTAGAAATTCAGATCCGCGTGCGAGCATAACCGTGGCATTAATACTCCTCGACAGCCTAATCGATAGATACTCTGGGAGAGCGGTTGAGAGCTCCTGCTATTCATCATACATAAGGCACATTGACGATATACTACTGTCAGATGGTATCAACGGCTATGATGATATTGTGAGAAAATGCAGGTGCCTTGCGGAGAGGATATTTCGTGATCTACTCGCGGAAAATGGTCTTATCATCGATGAATTGGAGATTATTGTAGCACCATGCGTTGGAAGTCCTGGCGGCAATTGGAGTTTTATGGGTGATGCTAGGGACTTCATCGCAATAACCCTTTACGAGCTTACTAGGATATGTAGGAAAAAAGAGTTTAGCGAGATAGTTCTCGACTTGACTCACGGAATAAACTTCATGCCAGCGATGTGCATGTACTTGATCCAGCTCCTCGCAAGCATCCTCATGATAGCGCACAATCTAAATGAGGTTGTGATCAAGGTATACAATAGCGATCCCTATTCTCCAAACACCGTGAGAGAGGGATACCCAGCACTTCGTCTAAACCTCATGCTCAAGCAAAGAGTAAAAACGATCCATGTGCCACATGCGTTGCCAAAAAGAATTATAAAATCAACTGAAAGAGTTGAGGATCAACTGCTCAACAGCCTAATTCAGCGCGAGAAAATCCTCATGGAGCACATTCAAGCCGTGATCTCCTCTTTCTATTACCCACTCCCACTAGCCGCCTGCAAAAGTATTCAAGCCATGATTGATTCTGGAATCGACATAGAGAGTTTTCTTGATGAATGCGTGAAAATGTGGAAGTGTAATATACAGGTTGATGCCGGGAGGAGGAGTGTGAAGAGGAGGATGAGGCTCATACCGGAGGCCATATACTCTTGCTTCCTCACGCTTTCTCTCATGGAGAAGGTGAGGAGTATAGCTGGAGAATTGAAGAGCATAACTATAGCTCATCTCCAAAATCTCAAAGACCTGTATAGGCTGGTGCACGAATCCAACTATTATATTATTGCCGATGAGATAAGCAAAATTGATAAATCATTGCGACACCTTAAAAAGGAATGCGCGTACTTATACGAGCTCTATGATTTGGAGTTGATAGGTCCAAGGGCTATTCCAAGTGAAGAGGCGGTTCCGAATACACGCGTGATGATAGCCCATGCTGGCTTGCAAAAAGACTTTACGAGGATCTTCAGGGATGGCAGAATTGATTATGATGAGAGTATAATTGGCTGTGGGGAAGACCAATCAAGTAGAGTGGTGCTCAGAAGTATAAGGGACCTCCTAAAATGTGCTGGACTTCTCATTCCACTTGAAGATTAAGATCGCTAAATAGCAGAATTGATGAGCTCGAATTGGTAGTGGGCAGCTTGATGCATCAGCCACTTAGCTGAGAATATGAAGGAAGCGACGGGAAATAGTATAGAATCCAAATAAGCTCGAAGGCTATAGTGCAAACAGCACAAGGAAGCCGTCCACCTTTAATTCACTTTTCAAAATTCCGGTCACGCTAATGAAGACCCTATTGAACGTGGCCATTATCTGGACTTTCAATTCTCTTTTTGAGATTCACCACTATGCTGGTCGAGCCCCCGATCGCCTCGAGCTACTTTCAATTCTCTTTTTGAGATTCCTGTTTTCTAGCATCTCTATTATGGGCAAATACTGGAAGAAGAACTTTCAATTCTCTTTTTGAGATTCAAGTAGGGAAATTGCAGAAATTATATTTTGAGGCTTTAAAGGCTTCTTTCAATTCTCTTTTTGAGATTCCGGACTGCCATGGATCATATGCGCCCTCGCCATGACGATACTTTCAATTCTCTTTTTGAGATTCGCGAATAACCATAAACAACAACCTCGCGGAGCTTCCGCGGAGCCTTTCAATTCTCTTTTTGAGATTCGATTGATGCGGGGGCTGTTGAAAGCATTCTGAGCGCTATATCTTTCAATTCTCTTTTTGAGATTCATTAGAGAAAACGAAGCAGATGGTGATGGAAAATGAGTGAGACTTTCAATTCTCTTTTTGAGATTCTCGGGGCCCGGGTTAGGTAGCACCGCTTCGCCGCATAATCCACTTTCAATTCTCTTTTTGAGATTCCTAAGCATTCGCGCTATGAATGGTACGACCCTTGCAACCGATGGGGCCTTTCAATTCTCTTTTTGAGATTCCTTCCCCTCGCCAATTATTTTTGACACCACGCCGAAAAGCTTTCAATTCTCTTTTTGAGATTCAAGGGGATGAATTATGGAGTGACGGCGAGAAATATATTATAAATTTCAATTCTCTTTTTGAGATTCTGCGGTGAGAGTAGAAACCTTGCGAGCGTTATTTATCAAATTTCAATTCTCTTTTTGAGATTCCCGGTATTCGCGCAATAGCTCTAGCACCTGCAGGTCTCGGAAATTTCAATTCTCTTTTTGAGATTCAGGTCTTCAAGCTTTGGAAGCTTTCTAGGCGCCTTAGCTTCTCTATTTCAATTCTCTTTTTGAGATTCAATAATTGATAAGCGCTGTAAAATATGCGTGCATCCACAGAATTTCAATTCTCTTTTTGAGATTCTTTGGATATGCGCTAGGTGCCGCGGGTTGATTTTCTTCAGATTTCAATTCTCTTTTTGAGATTCGTATCGTCAAAGCGCCCGCCTCCGGCATCAGCTCATACTCGATTTCAATTCTCTTTTTGAGATTCGCGCTCAGCTTCTGGGATGTGAAACTGCGGCGAGACATTTCAATTCTCTTTTTGAGATTCCGGAGATAATAAGGCTGGCGCTCAAGCGCTACCTGAGTGAGAGATTTCAATTCTCTTTTTGAGATTCTTTATGCGGCGGCCAAGGCCTTCAAGACGGCGATAATGGATTTCAATTCTCTTTTTGAGATTCTGGGACTACGAATTCACATAGGAATGATGCACAAGGACATCAAGATTTCAATTCTCTTTTTGAGATTCCCGGAAGCTGAGCGCCTTGAGGATCGAGGCTAAGGAGACCGTGAATTTCAATTCTCTTTTTGAGATTCAGAGCGATTCTCCCCCAGCCTCGGCATTAGCGGTCTCCGTAAATTTCAATTCTCTTTTTGAGATTCCGAGGCTTTCGAAGTATTTCGCGAATCTGGCGGCGGCTTTCTATTTCAATTCTCTTTTTGAGATTCTCACGAAAACCACGCCGAACGGCTCGGAAGCGCTCGAGGAATTTCAATTCTCTTTTTGAGATTCGCCATTCTTCGAGGTCTGGATA
>Ga0209080_1001114_pt1 | contig 14352 bp, 10 predicted proteins | sample JNZ110809AmetaG_FD_184123 | JGI IMG/M metagenome (GOLD analysis project Ga0209080, IMG submission 184123) | Hot spring microbial communities from Jinze hot spring, China to study Microbial Dark Matter (Phase II) - JNZ 110809A (SPAdes) (version 3) ...
TCCAGCGATAATCCGCCTGTAGCGCTCAAGCCTCTCATCATAATCATAGATCTCGCTCTTCACGCTAAACTCATTATTCCCAGACTTAAAAGGAGGTGAAGGGATTTGGACCCTAGAGGTTGGCGCCGGGGGTTAGATTTTAATTTTCGTTTTGAGCCCATATTTTTCTTCTTTTTTAAAAATGAGCGATTTTTGGGGAAAAATTTAAGTATGATTTTTTATTTAAGTTTATTTTTGGGAGAGATTTGGATATGGCTAGGCGTATGCTTCATCTATTCAGGGATTGTATAGTTCACGGCAAGTTTTTTAGGGGTAAGCCTGCTTACCCGCGTATGGGGTGTGCGCGGCCCCTAATAGCGCTTGTCAATTTATTCTTTGGAGGTGGGATTTGATGGGTAAATATTGGATCTCTTCGCCAATAGTCCTTGTCAATCCCTCTGGGAATGTTATTGGTAGGGTTGTGGCTAAGCGGAAGAGGGCTGATACATGGAACATCATTTGTTATGACAAGGGTAGGGAAATTTATTTGTTGTGTCTTAAGGTTGAAGAGGGCTCCAAGTTTCCCTGGTATAAGGTGCTTAACTCTATAATAAGCGCTGCTGAGGGGAAGATTGGTAAAGTTAACATTGAGTTCAAGCCGATCGAGAGGCGCGAGTTCGATCTTCCTGAGAAAGGATTTAAGCTCCTAGAATTGGAGGAGGGTGAGCTCTGGGTACACTCTGCATCTGCAACAACTACGGGATAACAAGGTGCCTAAGATATCTACGCCACGAGCACGTCGACCTACCATACTGGCTCGCTAAGAACAGGGATAGAATCGGAATAACCAATCTGTTAAGGGATCTTGGAGTGCAAGTCAACTATAAGGTTGCGAGGGATGAGGGCGAGAAAGAGGAAGCGATTATTGAGGATGAGGGATACGGCGGGCTGGTGCAGGAGAAGATAGAGGACGGAGACATATGGAGCATACTAAGCGATGCCCTAGAAGACGGAGACATCGAGAGAGCAAAGCTAATACTAAATACGCCCGAAGAAGCCAGAGAACTAGGAGTCTCAGAGGGCATCATAGAATGGGTCTTCGGCGAGGAGGAAGAGAACTGGGAGGAGTGGGGGAGAAAATAATAGTAGAAATGCATGCGCGGGTAAGCACGCTTGCACAAAAACGTGTAAACGTTATGATAACAGCGCTAACCGTTAGCTTAACGTTATAGTGAAGGTGAGGGGAGGGGTGTCTAAGGAAGATCTTAAGAGGAGGGCGCTAGAACTTAGGGAGAAGGGTTACAGTTACAGAAAGATAGCTGAGGAGCTGAACTTGGGTAATGTCGCAATAGCTTATTACCTCGTGAATCCGAAGAGCTCGCTTAAGCAGAAGGTTGAGGAACTCATCAATAGAGTCTCTGCGCTGGAAGAGTCTCTTGAGAAGAATGAGGCGAGAATTAATGAGAATAGGGCGGGAATTGGGAGGCTAGAAAAAAGTATAAAAGATCTGAAAGCAACTTTAACAGCCTTTGATAAGAGACTGCGAAATATTGAGAATGCAATCGCCTCCCTTAATTCCCAGCTGCCCAGCCTTAGGGACGATACCTCTAAGCTTCGGAGTGACCTTCAAAGCATGAAGGAAGAAGGCCAGAGAATTAAAGGCTTACTCGAAGAGATTAGGAAGAGCCAATCTAGTAGTGAAGCAGACCTTGAAGTGATAAAAGACTCTCTAAATAGTCTGGGGGAGTTCCAGTTCTGGACTATGGAAAGCGCCCTCAAAAGGATACGCGATGAAGAATACGCGTACCGCTATATCGATAAGGATGGCTGCTGCACCCTCTGGGAATGGCCACAGATCCCAAAACATACCAGGCCGGAAAGCAGGCATGGAAAAACAGTTTACAGGTTAAATGTCCGGGAGAACCTTTACGTTTGCGCGGCCTGCCCAGCCTATAAGCCAAAGAAACAGAAATAAATCATCAATTGTTTGAATAATAGACAATTTACTTCAACACAACTATAAGATTCGGTATAGCGCCTGCATCATAGAGATACGGGGCTACCTACCTTCCCTATCCTCTCATATCAGCTTAACCACCTTTTCGCCAGGTATACGAAACAGTTCTCTAGATGCCCTCCAGCTCCTCAAGTACTCGTCTCTTAACTTCCTCAAGAGCTCTCCCAATAATGAAGTCAGGCTTTATATTATATCTGTCTAGAAACTCCTTTAACCTCCTTGGAACCTTAGCAGAGACCGTGACATATTCCACTCAAAGCACCTGAGTAGATATTTATGGTAGACTCATAAAAAGTTTTCATAAATTTCCTATATACATAAGAGAGGAGTCCTAAACATGGTTCTCTTCAACTTCGTTTACAATTATTTCTTGGAGATTATTGTCCGTTAAGCTTTCTATTTTTAGGTATTTCGCGTTTGCTGCCCTCACGATGTCTCTGATATAGCTTGGTGTAAATGGAAACCGCTACTCATAGCCTTCTTTCTCTCACATTCTATAAGGTTTAGTGCCGTGAGTAGGGCATGTGGCAGCGGTGTGGATCTCGGCGGCGGCTCCGCGGAACGCTATAAAGGCAACCTTGTCCCGGCGCGTGTAGCTGTTTTGCCTTTACTAATATATTTTTCTGGGGTGGCATAACGTTACCTTATGATTTATTCCCAGAGGGGAAAACTGTAGTTGAAGTTCCGGATGCTTATCAGGATAAGCATCTTCTCAATTATCCTAAAACTCCCCTCTCTCCTCCTGAAATACCATTGCTGCAGCGATAAGGTGAAGGCTCTTAGCCCCAGCTATTTTTGAGGCTAAAATCTCTATAAGCCTATAGTTGTCGCATTATAAAAATTTCCGGCTGGCTAAAGTTTCATTACTATCTCTTGGGCTATCTGCCCATCTTTTCGAGAAAGAGGTGGAGACCTTGGGATCACCATGTTGACGAAAAATTTATATGGATTACAAAGGAAAAAATTTTTAAAGGGGGAACGGTTTGGAAGAAATTAAGAGAGGTTTAACGGCGAGGGCTATTCTTATAGGCCTAATAATCTCAATAATAATGTTAGTGCCCATAATTTGGTGGATGCACTTTCAATGGGCTCGATTTGCTTGGCGCCGTATCTCACCGCTAGGATTAATATTTACTCTAACCTTGGAGTTATCAGTGCTGGTTTCTCTGCTCCAAATTATATCAAAAAAGGTCAGATTTAGTCCCCAAGAGCTCACCGTTATATACGCTATGTTAACATCAATGATAGGGATACCATGGATCTTTGGCTTCTCGCAGTTTTCAGTCATATACACGGTAGCTTTTTCAAGACACGTTCATATGCTTGACCATATCCCGGACTTCTGGATGCCAAAGGACAAAAGCATCGTAGAAAACCTCTGGCTTGGAAATATTCCATTTAATTTCAGCGCTTGGGCTCCATCTATCGCTGCATGGTCTATAGCTTACATCCTCTATTACTTCTATGCATATTCAATCGGCTTAATTCTAAGGAGAGCTTATATAGATGTTGAAAAGCTTCCATATCCTTTAACAACCCCGATAACATGGATGATAACGCAGACCACAAAGTCAGTCGAAGAGAGGGAGGGAAAGTTTAGACCATCGCTTTTAAGTAGGAAAGCTTCTCTCTTCTGGATAGCATTTTTTATAGGGCTATTTTGGAATTGGTACTATAGTCCTACTGGTGGTGGCGGACAAGGCTGGGGGTTAAATGTCCTTCTAGGGTGGCCTGATCCAGAACCATATATGCAATACACTTATCTTTCAGGAAAACTACCATATCCCTTCACAAACATGCTGATAGCTTGGGACATCGACGCTTTTGGATTAGGATTGTACTTTCTATTCCCGCTTGAAGTTTTGCTGACAGGAATAATCTTCTACATAATAAGCTATATGATATGGCCAGTTATAATGGTCGTAACTAACATAGCCAGAGCAACGCCTGGAATAGGCGAATGGGGGGCATACGGTCTCGCAGGTTATACACCACCATACCTGCCAGCGGTCATTGCAGATGAGAGCGTTTGGATCGGTATGGGTCTCATGGGGCTCATAGTGGCCAGGAAGGAGATAGTGGCGAGCTTTAAATCTTTCCTGAAAGGGTCTAGAGAGGGGCTCGAAGCTGAACCGATTTCTCATAGGGCAACATGGTTGATTCTAATAATAACCTTTATCGGGCTTTCAGCTTTTCTCTCAGTAAGCGGAGCAAATGTTATCCTAGCAATTTCCACAGTCATATTCTTAGGCTTCGTTAACGTTTCACTTGCGAGAATTAGAGGCGAAGCATGGCCTGGCTACTCGAATGCCTGGGGCGTTCATCAGGGCAGGTACTTAGAAAACTGGATTATAGCTGTGGGGCAGGCGACTGGCAGTCTTCCGGGCTACGGTGTTTCTATGTCCCCTGAGCAGGTTAGAAACCTTTACGTTGTTACAGCGTTTGGGAGCCCCAATTATTGGACTGGCTATTGGTCTCCGATAATCCCATGTCTAGAAACTCTTAAAGTTGCTCAAGAGACTAGAACGAAACCGCGAGACATATTTCTAGCAATTATCCCAACAGTTATAATCGCCATTATTCTAACGTACACATTTTTAAGCGTGAACTTAAGCATGTTTGGAGTGGGTAACTTCGCAAGGGATTGGTGGACTGGCTGGGAATTCGCCTGGATGACAGACACCGCTGCTAGTGGAACCCTTTCACCATACGGTGGAGAACAATGGCCTTGGTTCATAGGATACAATATTTTTGGCGTCATCCTAACTATGGCGATGTTATACGCTCGCACAATATGGCCTTGGTTCCCGCTACATCCATTAGGCTTCCTGCTAGTTTCCGTTAGCTTCTACGGCTTTCTCTATGTTCTTATCGCTTACATCGTTAAACTAGCTGTATTAAAGATAGGAGGAACAGAATTCTATCAGAACAAAGCTTTACCGTTCGCTCTAGGACTACTGGTTGGTGGTTACACAGGCTTCTATCCTATGAGATGCTATACCTTGCTCTTCTTAGGAAGATGACAAATATCTTAATCCCACATTTATTTTTAAGTTTTTAGTGAAAGACATAAGATTTGACTCGAGCTTATGGTTTAGAGAATTTTAACCGCCGCCATCATGCCTTAGAAATACTTTTATAAAAGGGTAGACCTTATCTTTAATGTAATGACTAAAAAAATCACTCATAAAAGAACTAAGATAACCGTTAAGATTGCTCTAATAGCCCTATCTATATTATTTTCCTCTAATTTATTTTCTACTTTCTTTTTTGGGGCAAAATCCGCTGTTGCTGAAACTAGTTTTACAATAAACGATGATCTTATTGAAAGAACCTTAAGCTCGATAAACATGGAAAATATAGTGTTCCATGTGAAATTCTTCTCCTCGCTAAATAGAACCACAGGTTATCCTGATTGTGAAAAAGCAGCTGAATACATTTACGATTACTTTAAAAATAAGCTTGGTTTTCAAACATGGGTTGAAGAGTTCAAAGTAGCTGTGCCAGTAGATCATGGATCTTATGTGACCGTTCTAAAGCCGTTTCATCGCATAATAAAAGCTTATGCTCTTGAACCAAATAATATTCAGACATGTAAAACCCAGGAAGAAGGGATCGAGGGGGTTCTCATATATGTTGAAGACGGAAGATTAGACAGGTTCACTGGAACAGTAAACAATAGTATTGTTTTAATGGACTTTAACAGTGGTGAAAATTGGCTAAACGCCATGAGGCTAGGCGCTAAAGGTGTAATTTTCATCGAGCCAACACAAACGATTAGACCGGAAGCTGATAGGAAGTCAATCGATGTACCAATAAAGTTTCCGAGACTCTACGTGTCAATCAAGGACGGGGAATACTTAAAGAATCTTGTCCGCGAAAATGGAAATGTTATCGTTAGAATTAATGTCAACATGACTTGGGAAGAAGTATCCGCTAAAAATATAGTAGCTGTTGTTGAGGGAACCGATCCAAATGAAAAGGATGCCATAGTTGTTACGGCTTACTATGATGCAGCGAGCATTGTTCCAGCTATAGCTCCTGGAGCCGATGAATCTAACGGAATAGCTGCACTACTAGAATTTGGAAGAACCCTGAAAGAGTTCCCCCCAAGAAGGCCGACCTGGCTCATAGCATTTTCTGGGCATACTCAAGCTATGGCTGGGGTAAGGGATTTTATCTGGCATAATCAGACGTTGATTGGCTATGAACCTGATGGAAAACCCAAATACTTCATTTGGCATTACAGTCATGTCGGGAGGTCGGACAATGAAACTATAGCGCCCCATAGTCTTAAAATGGCTTTTAGCTTAGATTTCTCAACAGATTCTGATGCTTTGGCGGTCATTGCTGGTGGAACATTCTACGGCATTAGTGGACCATGGCCAGACTGGCATGATTATAAGGGCACTCTAGCACGCTTGCTCCTACTAGGAGGACGTTATGGAAGATTTTCCATAATTCGTGGTTTTTTGGGAGAAGGAACGTTTGAGGGAATGTATTATATTGGAAGCGAGGAACTGCGCAGCAAATTAGGCTTAAAGCACCATAATCTCCAATATAGAGTTTTTGGAATAGTTTATGACCGGCAATTTTTACCCTTCCCAGTTAACACCGAAGCTTCTGTCTTCGCACAAACTGGTACATGGGGCATTAGCTTTTACACCGCCATGGCGCCTAGACTATACTATAATACGCCGATCAATACATTTGACAAAGTTAATTTCAGGAATCTAGCTCCTCAAGTAGAGTTGGCATTTATCCTATTGAGAGCGGCAACGAACGATCTAGAATATTTTGATTTTAGTAAGGCAAGGATTGGTGGAGGACAGAAGCTTATAGACTTCTTTACTCACAAACATAAAGATGAATCCGGTATAGGTTTTGCTGTAGTAAAGGGCAATATTTTGAGATGGGATGTAAAAGAAAACTGGTATGTGAGCGATTGGGCAAATATTTCTGGAAAAGACGGGCAAATTCTTCTTCACGTAAGTGCGATTAGCCCGCAAGACTTATATGGTCACTCCTGGGTTCAATTTGCTGAAGCGGATGGGTCATTTACATTAAAAGGTTTAGCTCCAAGCCATCCATGGGCCGCTAGGCAATATCAGTATAGAGTGCTTCCTTTTCTAATAAATAGGACTACCGGAGATATCGAGTATGCGCCAGACTTTGGAATATATGGGACAAGATTATGGCCTTTTGGATGCACATTCTTTACTCTTGAGGATGAATTAATAGATGGAAGCGGTACTAGAAGAGTTAATTTAGTGATGTTTAGGGCTGCGACAATAGCCCTTCATGACCTAATGGATCCTAGATCTCTCCTCAGTCCTTTTGTCTCTAGAAGCTTTAGGATCGTTATACATGAAACAGACGTAGAACCGATATCTTATAGTTACTTGATTTCCGAGATACCATCTTATGAAAACCCAGGCGGCTCAACATTTATCGGAGACCCTACTTCAAGCCATGATGCTGTGATCTTTATTCCAGGAAATACGAGGGTGAAAGTGATATTCTTTGGAAGTGAGGATGCTCCGCTTGGAATTCTAACTAACATGGAAAAGGGTATAAGCGTGGAGACTGGACGATACCTGGATCTTTCACTAACAGCCCTACACTTCGCAAAAGATCTGCTCTTTATTACAGAAGAGCGTATAGTTAATCTCCGTAAAGAACGCGTCTTAATAGGTCTAAAAACTGCGGCGGAAGAGAGCTGCGAAAAAGCCAAGAGCCTCCTTCTTGAAGCCGAATATGCTCTTATGAATAACAAGTATCCAGAATACTATGCTAAAATTCTTATGGCATGGTATTATGCGAGAAATGCCTACGTGGAGACCAAGAAGAGCATCGTTGACTCAACGGTCACCGTTATCTTCTTTTTTGTCCTAACAATTCCTGCCTCCCTCTCACTAGAAAGATTAATCTTCCATAAAGAGGGAAGAAGCAGAATTATATTATTGGTGTTGATTTTCGCTATGTTCACATTTATACTTTACATGTTACATCCAGGTTTCCGCCTAGCTTCTAATTCTGGTATGGTAGCTTTAGGTTTCACAACTTTAGTGCTCATAGTTCCAGTCCCAATAATAATGTTTAAAGATACTTTCGATATCCTGAAAGAAATTAGAGAAAAGATTATCGGCGCTCATTTTATAGACGTCGCTAGAATCGGAATAGTCTTTAAAACTTTTTCTATAGGAATTGAGAATCTAAGAAAAAATGCCTTTCGCAGTTCCTTAACCTTTTTCAGTATTATTTTGGTCACCTTAAGTCTGACTGCCTTCACATCAGTCTCCCCCATATGGGTTATGATTAAATCACCGCCACCAATGCAAACAGCAAAGCAATGGGAGCCACGCTACGATGGAATATTAATCACGCGGACAGAGATAAATGCTCCAATTAATCCTAACCTTGCAAACCTTTTAAAGGCTTTGTACGGAGAAAAAATAGTGGTGGCGCCCAGGGCTTTTCTCCCATCAAGAAACACTTACTTATATAATGCTTCAACAGGGGCATTTAGAGTTTCTGGAATTTTAGGCTTTAGTCCTGAGGAGACTGAAGTTTTAAGACTTCAAGAAGCCGTTCTTCCAGGCGCGCTTATACCATGGTTTGTTGGAGACAACTTGAGATCGTGTTATGTAAGCAAGGATGTGGCCCAATTCTTGAAAATTAAACCCGGGGATAAAGTCTTCCTCTATGGTATTGAGCTAAAGGTTTTAGGCATAATCGACCAAGGTATTTTAGAGAGCATATATGATATTGATGGACAACAAATTACTCCATTAGACCCGGACAAATATATTCCCCCCATACCTAGAGTCTTTTGGGGCCTTATTTTTATTCCTTATGATCTATCCATATCTATTGGAGCAATTACGACTTCTATAGCCATTAAATTCCAGAATAAAACCATGATTAATGAAGTAGCACAGGATCTATCTAACTATCTCTCGTATTACGTTCATTATGTTTACGTGAGCCAGGATGGAAAAAGCTACTTATATACGCCGAGAGTTCTCTTTAATGTAGCCGGATGGGAGTTCGCTTCAATACCGTTTATCTTAACGGCTTTACTTCTAACTAACATCATGCTTGGAGCCTTCCATGAAAGAGCCAAACACATACTCATCTACAGCACCCTTGGAGCAGCTCCTTCACATGTCGCCTTCATTTTCCTCTCTGAAAGCATTATTTACTCGCTCTTAGGGGCGACAATCGGCTATCTTGCAGGCTTAACAATAGGCACTTTAGTTGGAGGCCTTGTTCCGGGCATATCGGCCAATTACACCTCGATACAAATAATTTTAGCAGTTGCCTTATGTATAGCCGCCGTGATATCCGGATCAATTTACCCGCTATTCAGAGCATCAAGGGCAGTCACTCCATCGTTCGAAAGGGCATGGAAGATACCTACTAAACCTAAGGGTCTAGAATGGGAGATCTCGCTCCCATACTCCTTCGAAGAGCCTGAAGCTAAAGGGGTGATCGCCTATATTAGGGAATTCGCTAAGTCCTATAGTAGTGAAGCGACATCATTTATCGTCTCAGAGATGAAATTAAGTGAAGAGATGGAGATGGAAAGAAAAATATTTAAATTAGATTTAATGGTAAGGTTGAGACCTTATGAGCGAGGGGTTGTGGAACAAGTAGTCATAATAGCTAGACCTCTTGAAGAAAACAAATATTGCTTTAATATCCATGCGAAACTTCTAGCTGGGCCTAGACAAATCTGGCTTAGAGGGCATAGGGGAGTTATCGACACGTTTCGTAAGCAGATATTGCTTTGGCGCGCCCTAAGCTCTGAAGAAAGGAGAAAGTATATGGATATCAGGTGGGATTAACTTTGAGGAAACCCGACTTAATTGATGAGAAAGAAGGCATATCGGCACTCAATTTTAGGGTTATCTTAGCAATAATATTCGCGTCAGTGGTTATGATGCCTGTTGCTGTTTGGATGAATTTAATAGGCGGGGTAGCGGCGGGTATAGGATTTACTACAATATTATTATTCTCATATATAGCAAGAAGTTATGGGCAGCCGTTAACAAAGCAGGAAATCCAGTTAATGAACGGCGCAATCAGCATAGCCGCGTATACTGTTTTCTTCATGACTTTCGTTCAAAATACCTATCTTGCTAATAGCCCGGAAGCGCGAGCCTTCGGCATTACTGAGTATATCCCTGCTTGGCTAGTCCCAAATAACCCATATATTAGGCAACAATTTATTAGAACTTTTCTTACGCCAGAGTGGTTTTTACCGATATCTTTGGCATTACTCACTAACGTAGTTTTATACAATATTATACATTTATCTTTAGGATATTTAGTCTATCAGTTGTATGTTGTGGAGGAGAAACTTCCTTTCCCTTTTGCTAGGGCTGAAGCAGAAATGGCAGTAACAATAGGAGAAAGAGAGCCGGCTAAAGTTAGAGTTATGCTTTTAGGTTTTCTCGTAAGTTTCTTTTACTCGCTTATCGCTTACGGGTTACCATTAATTGGCAGTTCGCTCGGTTTCTCTTGGTCAATAATACCCATACCATTTGTAGATTTAACCTATAGAACCGAAGTCTTACTTCCAGGTGCGCTCATAGGTTTCGCAACCGACATGTTTTCCTTGTTTTCAGGCTTCATAATACCTTTTATATCCATCATTTGGATGCTGATAGGCTCCACCACAGTATGGATTGCAGGCAATGTAATCGCCATAAAATATTTTCGCGAAACCCTATTTCCAAAATGGAGACCAGGTCTCTCATTAAGTCTCAGTTGGCAGCTGTCCTTCCTTCACATATGGGCTAGCGCAATAATAGGGGCCTCTTTGGCTGTAGCGCTAATTCAAATAGTGTCTCTCAGAAGGTCAATAGTAAACGCACTTAAATCTCTCTCAAAGCTTGATAAACTGGCTAGAAAGGGAGGAATCATGCCTCTTTGGGCAATTCTAACCATGTATTTTGGAGGAACAATAGTGTGGCTTATGATCCTCTTATGGCTTCTTCCAGGCTTCCCGATAGCTCCACTCATATTTCTAGTAATCGTATGGCCATTTTTCATAACGCTAATAAACGCTAGAGCCATAGGCGAGGTGGGCTACAGCATTTCAGGCATACCTTTAAAAGAGATGCTTTACACAATATCGTTGCAGTCATACGGGGTGCCAGTCTACAGCGACTTAGGAGTAGGAGTATGGTTCGCTCCGCTACCTGTAGGAGGGCTATATCCCTCCGGAGAAACATGGGCTTTTCAATTTTATGCGGCGCGTTATGTTGGCCTAAGGATAGGAGATGTGGTGAAAACGATATTGCTAATTTCCGTTCCATTCTCTTTTTTGATGAGCTTCATTTATGTCTCAACAATATGGTCTTTCGGACCTATACCTTCACATGTTTATCCTTATGCTCAGATCACATGGCCGCTAAACGTGATCACCTCGTGTCTTTGGATAACGCGCTCAGGCAGTGTCTTTAGATCTATTCTTATTGATTCTAGCGCGCCACCCATAGTTGAAGGAGCGTTTATAGCGTGCATAATATTGCATTTGATCACTAAAATTCTAAGAATACCCTTTTCATTAGTTAGCTTTGTTACTGGCATGAGCATGATTCCTCCATACACTATGGCTATAACAACTGGTTGGATAATATACTCAATGCTATGCAGAAAATATGGAAAGAAGTTAATCGATCAATATAAATGGGCATTTTACACCGGAATCTTCATTGGATATGGTGTAATTAACGCTATAAGCATTAGCGTCACAATAGTAATTAAATCGATCTGGATCGCACCATACTGAGGTTATGGTGAAACCTTGAAATATTATTATATTGTCCAGCTTCCCTTAGGGTTCAGACTAATGCTTTTCTAAATAATAATGGTAACCGAGCCGCTCGCATAATTATCCCAATTCAAATTGAAACACCTTTTACTATCCTAAGTTCGGGCTCATCCATGTCAGCCGTCATAAACGCGTATTCAAACTTTTCATCCGTAGTCGATGCTCCAGGTCTTCCTTTTGCATCTAACGCCACTACAGCGATATGTTTAGCGGATTTATCTCTGTTAAGAATAAATCTCATAGTTGAATCCGCAGCTTCCTGCGCAGTTAACCCCCTGTACATATATTCAACGACAACTCTCGCGGTGCAGAACCGCATAATATTTTCGCCCAGACCAGTTGCACTGACGCCACCAGCTAAATTGTCCGCGTAGATTCCCGCACCTATAATCGGCGAGTCTCCAACCCTTCCAGGCATTTTAAACGCTAAGCCGCTTGTTGAGCATCCAGCGGCAATATTTCCATGTTTATCAATTGCAACTACACCGACCGTGTCATGGGTTTTCATCTCATGAAAATATTTAGCCCAAAAATCCAAGGTGCCCCTCTCCGATCTTAAGCGCATAACGCGCTCTATATACTCTCTCCACGCTTTCTCAGATTCAGGCTGCAGTGGTATGCGGCTCTCTAAACCTAGGATCCGCGCAAACATGCAAGCTCCCTCGCCTACCAGCATAACATGGGGAGTTAGCTCCATAACCTTTCTCGCCAAAGATATTGGATTCTTAACATTCTTTACAGCAGCAACAGCTCCAGCTCTTAAAGTCAACCCATCCATAATTGAAGCATCCAATTCCACCTCGCCTAACATATTTGGGTAACCTCCTAAACCCACGCTTCTATTCGACAAATCGTTTTCTATTGTTTTCACCGCTTCTTCAACAGCGTCAAGAGCAGAACCACCCGCTTTAAGAATGCGCATACCAGCCTCAGCAGCCTTTATACCGAAGCTCCAAGTTGCGATTATTGCAGGTTTAACCAGCTTCATAAAGTGAAAACTCTGACACATCCTCTTATAAGGTTTGTGGCCCTCAAAACAATATCTTTTTATGTGGGAAGGCAGAGCCAATAAAACAGTTCACCCCCTTTTCGAAAAACCGAGCGTTTTTCTCAAATTTTAAGCAGGGTAAAAGAGATTGTGAAGCTTAGTCAAAAATATCAGGGAAGTTGTCGGTGAGGATATGCCGATAGCGGTAAGCTTAGATCTGCATGGAAATATTTCAAGGGAGTTAGCTGAGAAAACTGATGTTATAACAGGTTTCTGGACAGCTCCGCACACAGACTCAACGCAGACTAAAATTAGAGCTTTAATGCACCTCATCGAATGCGTTAAGAAGGGATTAAAGCCCCGAAACGTGATAATTAAGGTGCCCATAGTTCTGCTGGACGAATTCGCCGTAACCCATATATTACGAGTTTTAAACAACCTTGAAGCCATTTCCCAGCACCAGCATCTGAGCCGAACATTCATTTAAACCGTTTCATGGAATATGGGCGCGATAAACACTGTCTAACCGCTATTAACAACCTTAACTATATCATTTAATAGGGGAGCTCTCCCAAGGAAGGTTTTTAAGGTTTCATAAGGATACCCTATATTAACGAGGGATATTTAATGCCGCTTTTAACGATGCTAGGCCTATCCCGCTGGCTTCAAAGACTTTTGTGTCCAGGCGCTCTGCTCTGGCTTGGCTTGTCACTAGAAGCACCTCATCGTATCCGTGCGCCAGCGCCTCCAGCAGCTGGCCTAATCCGCGTAGGATATCATCGTTATAGCTCTTCAGCTCAACCACTCTCCTTTGAAGGCGGTTTTCCTCCTCAGACCCTTTAGGCTCCCTACCTAGAAACCTCCTCCCTAACCTCATCCCATTCACAAAGAATCTTACAGATTCCTCATATTTTAGTGGTAGTCATAATTATCTCTAAGTGACTTATATAGCTAAAATTATTATCTAATTTCAGATCAGTATCTTCGATATCAAAGTCTATCCTTCCTAAGGAGCTGAGCTTCTTTAATCCATTTTCTGCTCTTTCACGTGTCTTTCCTTTAGCCTTTTTTCAACCTAATATTATCAACCATAAAATCCCACAAATATTCATCATAAAGACACAATATGATGTAAAAGTTCTTTTAACGATGGGTAACAGAACGTTTTATATTTTATTGGCTTTGTGAGGTTCGAACTTCTCATGATTGGAAATCATATGGAAATGCCTTAGTTTTTAATTCCGTAATCTTTATTCCTTTTCAAGACCTTCCCAGATAAAGGTAGAAGGCTGCCAAGCATGAAACTTAAGGCGTGTCCAGGAACATGGACTATTTTCCCATTCTGCATAAATGGTTGATAGAGAAAACTAATCATAGTGAGGGGGAAGAGCGTGAAAAACACTAATAAAAATGCCAATAGTGATGTTAAGGGTCCCTTCTTCATTGTTGTTGAGGTTAGGCTTACAGAGCTTGATATCAAATAGATAGAGTAGCCAAAAAGACAGTATGCCGATACTGAGAAGC
>Ga0209080_1001115_pt1 | contig 14348 bp, 14 predicted proteins | sample JNZ110809AmetaG_FD_184123 | JGI IMG/M metagenome (GOLD analysis project Ga0209080, IMG submission 184123) | Hot spring microbial communities from Jinze hot spring, China to study Microbial Dark Matter (Phase II) - JNZ 110809A (SPAdes) (version 3) ...
ATAGAATCGTGTGGTAAAATACATATATAGTCTCTATACAAACCATATATAGGGAATAAGGATGAGTGACGTACTTAGTAAAGAAGAGAAAATAAAGATACTCAAGGCTATTGAGGAAGATATAGAGTTTAGATACGCTATAGCTGGTGCATTAGGGATACTAGATATCCTCAGAAGACTAGATGCAATAGAAAAAAGACTAGAAGAACTAACAAAAACAATAGAAGAACACAACAAAAGACTAGAAGAACACAGCAAAAGACTAGAAGAACTAACAAAAACAATAGAAGAACACAACAAAAGACTAGAAGAACACAGCAAAAGACTAGAAGAACTAACAAATGTTGTTACTATGCTTGTTAAAAGGACATCTGATCTTGAGCAGACTATTGGTGGTTTAACTGAAGCCTCTATTGCTAGATATGTTTATGAAGATCTTGCTAAAGATCTTTCTCATAAAGGTGAACATATACTCAAGAGAGTTAGGAATGCTAGACTTGATGATGTTGATATAGATCTTCTTATAGAGACAAATAGATCTGTATATGTTGTTGAGGTTAAGGTTAAGCCTAGACATGGAGATATAGGTATCCTCTTAAGTAAAATCGATTTAGTTAAAAAACACTATATAGAGAAAGAAGTTGTAGGTATTCTAGCAGGAGTATGGATAGGTAAGGAAGTAGAGAATTATGCGAAAGAAAAAGGGATAGTAGTCTACATCTACTAGAGCCATTAATAGAAAATCTTCTATATACCACATCTTTTATTATTGACTAAGTACTGCGATATCGTTGAACATGATTAGTTGATTCAGATTTATGTGTATTGTTTATTGTCTTATTTGTGTAGATAGTGAATTTATATATTTGGTGTAGGATTTTTAGGTAGAGGTGTAGTTTATGGAGAGTGGATCTCGAGAGAATATAAGTAGTAGAGAGATTGCTAGAAATGCTTTTATAGCTATTGCTAGCACAATAATGTTTATTGTGCTTTATGTTGTGGTTTCAGCTTTAGTAAAGTTTGTTATCAGTGATCTTCTATTGACTAGACTCAATATCGATATAACTGGTTACGAGATTTATATCCAGCTCCTATTAGCATTAATGTTTGGTTACCTCATAGTTAATAGTGTAGCCTGGTTTTTCTACTGGTCTACAAGACCTAGATACGGTCATTCAACAGCTGTTGCTGTTAGAAATGTTGTTAGAATTATTGGTGTAGGAGCTATGGTTGCAGCTATAGCTGGTGGTGTTGCTGGAGGAGTTGCTGGTGTTGCTCTAGGTGGCTTCTTGGGCATGGTTATTGGATTTGCATCACAACAAGTGCTAGGACAAGCAGTAGCAGGTCTATTTGTACTTATCTCGAGACCCTTTAGGATAGGCGATGAAGTTATTGTAGCTGGTGAAGAAGGTGTTGTAGATGATGTATCAACAATGTTTACAGTAATCAAGAAATCAGATGGATCAAGAGTACTGATACCCAATACCACGATTATCGGTGGAAAGATATATATAAAGCCAAAGAAATAGATACAAACATTACAACATATAACAGTATATAGAGCGCCAAAGAATTCCATACACATCACTACTTTTCCTACATACTTCAGAAACCCTCTAAACCTCTTCTCAGATCTCTCAACAAGTATATGTAACCATGTAATCCATTGTCTCTCTTGAAGCTTTACGAATACATCTACATAAAGTTGACTAGCTCAATTACTACTGATGTTCAATTAACACTACTGATGTACCTACACCATATCTCTGACCTCAGTACACTTTCTACAGATACCATGAATTTTAGAACAATCTAGAGAGCTATAGCGATAACAGCTATAGATATTAGGTTCTCCCATAGTAGTATGAAACCCCGCTATAATCCTTATATATCTCGGTAGGTACTCCATGAGATACTTTAGCCATCTTTAGCTCACCGTTATACGGATTCACATTGTCTACATAGTATGTTCCATAGCTGTACTTCTCGTCTTTAAGCAACTAGTAAAACATTGTTATATTTACTGGCTCTATCAATGATTTATCTGTATAAAGTCTAGGGTATCCATGTTCTGAGTATAGCTCTAGCTTGATGAGCTGAATGTATGTAGTGTTTGGAAATATGTAGTATATTACGTGAAGACCTTTAGCGGTACCTTTACCATCACCTTCATAACCTATCCTCGTGTAACCAATGACACTACTTCTATACTCTATAAGAGAATCCTGTAGTATAGCTATAGTGGTTCCCTCTATTACCATTTTGATACCATCTTTATTGATATCGCCTCCTGAATCCATATAGAGAATAAGTCTTAAAGCATTTGCTACACAACTTAAAGCAAACTCATATCTAGAAATACTGGAGCCTTCAGCAACAACTCTCCATCCAACAGAGTTTCCGCTAGAAATATTGAGAGAACCTTCTGTAATTGTAAGAGAAGCTATAGAAGATGAGAGAAGGTTCATAGATACTAGAATAGATATTAGAATAGGTAACAAAGACAACTTAACTCTATTACCTCGATCACTCATACAGATGCATCTCTACTACAAACACATTATGTTTGTTGATAGAGTTGCATCATCATGTGGAGAAGTATATCTTTTAAACTCCTTTTCCAGAGTTCATCAAGATGCTACTTCTCCTTGCACCTTTTCAAATAAGAGGTATAAAAATCTATGTGAAGAGTATCACCATACATATCTGAACACAAATACATGGCATAAAATCTCTGAATAAGAATATGTATACAGAAGTTTATAGCATCTATAGATATTTTTACTGTATTTATATGAAAGAAATATTTAAATACGCAACCATTCTAAGTCTCTAGAGAGTTATCTAGATGTTAATGAAAAGGTGCTAAACATTATGATCTTTAGCGACAACGAGGATCTCTACTCTCGCTTAACTAAGGTGTTATCACCTAGAATGTATGAGAGACTCATGAAGATTAGAGATCCTACACTACATAAATGGATAGCAGAAGTAATAAGTATAGCTAAACCTTCTTCAGTATATATAGTGACCGGTGATAGAGAGGATATAGAGTATGTAAGGAAAGCTGCTATCGAGAGAGGAGAAGAAATCTCTACTATATACCCTATGCATACAGTGCATTTTGATGGACCTAACGATCTTGCTAGAGATAGAAAAAACACAAAAATCTTGATATCCAACAATAATAGTATTCCTCTTATCACTACATACAGTAGAGAGTTAGGTCTTAGAGAGATTTTCGAGTTAGCTGAAGGCATTATGAGCGGTAAAGAGATGTTCGTATCTTTCTATTGTTTCGGACCTAGAGATTCCGATTTCACTATGTATGCTGTTCAAGTAACTGATTCTGCTTACGTAATCCATTCAGAGAATATTCTCTATAGACCTTGTTATGACGTATTCGTTGAAAAAACACCAGATATTGAATATGTGAAGTTTTTTCATTCATCTGGAGAATTGAATGAGAATAGATGGTCTAAGAATACAGACAAGAGAAGGATATACATAGATCTTGAGGGAGCTACAGTCTATAGCATAAACACTCAATATGCTGGAAATAGTGTTGGTCTCAAGAAACTTATGCTCAGATTCTGTGTATATAAAGGTTATAGAGAAGGATGGCTATGTGAACACATGTTTATCGTTGGGGTTAGAGGAAACAGCGATAGAGTAACATATTTCACAGGCGCTTTTCCTGCGGGATGCGGAAAAACATCAACTGTTTTTGCAGCTGATATAGTTGTTGGAGATGATATAGCTATCATAAAAGCTGTAGATGGTATGGCTAGAGCAGTAAATCCTGAAGTAGGGATGTTCGGTATTGTTGATGGTATCAATCCTGAAGAAGATCCAGAAATATATAGACTACTTACATCACCAGAAACAGAAATTATATTTGCAAACACGCTTCTAACAGATGATGGAGAAGTATGGTGGAGAGGAAAATCAGAACCACCTAAACCAGGCATCAATTATGCTGGTAGATGGCCTCCTGAAAACGATAATGCTCTAAAGATCCCGCCTTCTCATCCAAACGCTAGATTCACTATATCTATCAGATATCTAGATAATCTAGATCCGAAAATAGATGATCCTAATGGTGTTCCTATACATGGAATGATTTTTGGAGGACGAGACTACCACACGTTACCTCCAGTTGTAGAGTCTTTCGATTGGATCCATGGAGTAGTCACTATGGGTGCTATTCTAGAATCAGAAAAAACGACAGCTATACTAGATGGTGTTGGTGAAATGGAGTTCAATCCGTTCGCTATACTAGACTTTCTATCTATATCTATTGGTAAATTCTTAAAACTACACCTAGATTTTGGCGAAAAACTGGTAACTAGACCTAGGATATTTAATGTCAACTACTTCTTAAAAGACGAAGAAGGTAGATTTATAGCTGATAAAAGAGATAAAGCTGTTTGGCTTAGATGGATGGAACTTAGGGTACATAGAGATATTGATGCTATAGAAACACCTATAGGCTATATACCTATCTATGGAGATCTCGCTAAACTATTCAACAAGCATCTAGATAGAGAGTATCCTGAAACAAGATATGAGAAGGAATTCATGTTGAGGATAGAGAAACTAATAGATAGAATAGAAAGAGGGTGGAACATATATACAACTATACCAGATACACCACCGATATTCTTCGAAATTATGAAGAACCAAAAGAGAAAACTAGAAGAAGCAAAACAGAAATACGGAAACAAGATAAACCCATTCAAATTCGACAAATCTTGACACAACAAAATACTACCAGATGCTATATCAATGAAAAACACTTAAGCATTACTACTATAGTAAGAAGTCTATATCTTAATTATTCTATATTCTAGAAAATAAGTCTGTATACTGTTTTCAACGCTATATCGATATTTCCGTTTATTGTTTGAGTAAAAATACTGTTTACGATTAACGTTACTTTACTTTAACTAGCATTGATTTAAGTTCTGTACCGTATCTTTCTCTAAATTTCTTGTGTAGAAGCTGGATAGCATTATCTATAGCTACTTCTGCTTCATTTCTATCTCTATGTGAATACATCACGTATACCTCAAGAACCTGTTTCCCTACCTCATCTCCTTTGGGATGAGTTTTTATGTATAGATTTGAAAACACTTTAAGAACATCTTTAACTATTGGTGCAAATGTTGCTTCAGGCACATCCTCGATTACAAATAACCTCTCTACTATATGTATTGGTGGCCCTATAGCTCTTAATCTAGGTTCAACCCATGAACTCCACATAATCTCCATTTCTTTAGGCACACCTGGTAGAGATACTATTATTGTTTCTCCTACTTCAAGCCAAGAACCAGGAGCTGTACCGATGGGATTGGGTATCGGGATAGCGCCTTCGGGTAGATAGGCCATCTTGATCCTCTCTATTGTTAGCTCTATGCCATGTAAACTGTATCTAGCTTTAATCATTTCTAGTGCTTCTTGATTGATAACTAGTCTCTTGTTTACAGCTTTTGATATAGCTTCAAGTGTTCTATCATCATGTGTTGGCCCAAGACCACCTGTTGATACTATAACTCTTGGCTTCTCCTTCAACACCAATGATATGTATCTAGATATCACATCTACATCATCTATTAACGATAATACACCTACAACACGAAAACCTAGAAGAGTTAATCTTCTGCCAATGAAACTCGCATTAGTGTTTATAACTCTTCCCTGCACAATCTCGTTGCCAAGCGTAAAGATCCATGAATCTAGCTCTATATCCACCACCTCAAAACTATTGATACTGTTATCTACCTCTAACTTATATACTTAAGACTATTAATCAGCATCGGTGTAACTACGTGAAGCTGTATGCCGAATGTATAGCTTGTCAAATCAATATAAGGCTAAAAGATATAGAGAAACTCATATATGATGAAGATAAACGTGTAGAGATGATCAAGAACATTGTGGAGAAAGTTAGCAATAGATTGAAGAACTGTAGAGATAGATACGATAGTCTATGTATACCAACAGTTATAGCAACAGATCTATTCAGATACATAAAGCATACCACAGGACTTTCTGACCCATATAGAGAGCTTAAGAAGAGAGCTAATGAAGAAGCTCTAAAGATCTATAGAGAGATAAAACAGATAATAGAAAGCATACCTAGCCCTATAGATAGACTCCGTATAGCTATAAAGATATCGCTTATAGGAAACACACTAGATACAGGTGTTGCAGGATACACACCACCAGATATTAACGACATTAAGAATCTAGCCAATTCTCTTGAAATATACGGAGATATAGATCCAATAATCAACATCTTTATGAATGCTAATGACGTAGCTATCCTAATGGATAACTCAGGCGAAGCTGTATTCGATAAGATTCTAGCTGATGTACTTAAGTATATGGGTAAGAAAGTAATAGCTGTTGTTAAAGGTGGTGCTTTTCAAAACGATATAACTATAGAAGATACTGTAGATGCTAATCTACATGAGAGTTTCGATAGAGTTATTGATACATGTAGTGATGCCTCAAGCATATTCTTAGACGAAGTAAAGCCAGAAGTTATTGAGATACTTAACAATGTTGATGTTGTTGTAGCTAAAGGTATGGCTAACTATGAATATATAACAGAGATAGAGAACATGTTGAAGAAACCTGTGGTATATATGCTTGTAGCTAAATGTAGACCTATTGCGAGAGACATAGGTGTTCCTCTAGGTAAAGCTGTTGTAAAGATAGGGAATAATTTCTAGAATATCTTCTTGAAGCCTTATATAACTACTAAAGTAGTGTTGGTGAGAGGTTAAGAGAATTGTCTTATGAATGGATCTGGACACCTAGAAGAAGAGAGAGACCTATAGCTACCTACACACTTATAGCCATTAATGTAGCAATATACTTTGCCTCATCAGCTCAAAACTTTTTCTCAAGTGTTACACAAGAATGGGTAGATAGATTCGCTTATGTACCAATAATGCTTCAAAACCCTACACAATGGTATAGAATTCTATCAAGCATGTTTCTCCATGGAGATATATTCCACATATTCTTCAACATGATGTTTCTCTACTGGTTTGGGAAAGAGATAGAGCAACTACTAGGGGTAAAGAAATACCTAGCTCTATACCTAGCTTCAGGTATAGTTGCAACAATTTTTCACACAGGATTCACACCAATCATGGGTACACTAAACCTCATTATACCCGCTCTAGGAGCTTCTGGAGCTATAAGTGGACTTCTAGGTGCCTACCTAATGCTCTATCCTAGAAGAAGACTCAATATATGTTGGTTTCTATTCCTGATACCTCTATGTTTTACTACAACAGCTCTATTCTTTCTATTATTCTGGTTCGCTACACAAGTTATATACGGATATCTACGTTTTGGTGGAATAGCGTTTTTTGCACATGTAGGAGGATTTATAGCTGGAATAGCCTTGATATACCTTCTAAAGAGAAGATCTATAGAAACCTTCTACTATTTCCTTAAACCATATGATCTCTACACAACCAAGGGCCTTGGATCTATAGCTAAAACACTACTATCAATACTCCTTATAGCTGTTCTCATAGGCTCTACATACTCTACCGCAAATGCGACAAGATCAGCAAATGTCTACATAATTGATGTAAATGTGTGTAACCAAGACATATGCTTTAGAGATCAAGCAGCATATACACCATTAGGAGATGAAGCTATATCTCCATCAATAGATCTACCCAGGATAGCATTCAACAGACTGCTATGGTCAGGAGTAATAAAGAACGATATAGCTCCACCATCAACGCTTGTCCCCATAGACTTTAGAGGTAATGTTGTTGCACGTGATTACGGTATAAGGATCTTCATGCAAATAGTTGGTAGAGGTGTATATGATGAAAGAGGTGTGCTTATCAATTTTACCGGCAGTATTGTAACTGATGTAATAAATGTAAATATATGGGGTATAGCTAGCCGTGGTAACCGTATATATATCGATAGAGTTGATCTTAAATCACAAGATGTTGCAAAAAACGTAGGCGAATTCATTGTTAGACCCTTTGCCTTGGTATCTTCATTTATAACGCTATCCTCAATATTTGTTGTAGTTTTCAAGGATAGAGATATAACCGAAGAAGAGTTCCTGGGACCCCCTATCTATACACCATGGATCTAGAAACAGAAGACTGAACCATAGATAGAAGATGCTTTTGTATAGAGTATCGCTATGAATACCTAATCACTATGTAGAGTCCTATCAAAACCTTGGTTAAGGCAATCAGATACACAAATTCTATAGGTTCTCTAAGAATAGTTGAGGCAAGTATTGTTGCTACTACTGGTTCTGTTAAAGCTATAGATGCTACAGTAGAGCTTCTATAAAACTTCAAAAGATAGTTCATAACTGTGTGTCCACCTATTGTAGGTATTATTGCTAACATCAAGAACCACATCCATGAAGATGGAATATAGCTCAACACATTCTCTTCCACAAATATAGAATACAGAAGTACTACTGATGCACCTATCCCATATACAGATGCTGTATAGAGCTCTAGATCCATCGATCTCCTCAACACTCTACCTATATGGAAGTATAGTGCAGCAAATATTGATGCTGAAAAACTCTGAACCACTCCCACAATATCTATGGTAGCTGATGTAAATGCATCTCGAAAGAGCATCAGTATACCTAAGAAACCTATGATAGAACCTAAAAGAGTCGGTAAATGACTTATGCTCTTTTCATAGACTGTATAGGCTATAGAGAGATGAAGAGGATATGCAACAACTATTGTAACACTCACAGCTATAGGCAATCTGAAGAGAGACTCCATCCACAGAATTAAGTGTAGAGCGAGTGAAGAGCTTGAAACAAGAAGAAGAACAACCTCTCTTCCACACAACCTCTTTCTACCTCTTCTCCATAGACCATAGATTATGCCCAGAACTATAGATGATATAGAGAGTCTCCAAAAAGCACAAGCAACACCACTAGCATTTGATAATTTCACAAGTATAGATGCTGAACCTATGCTAAGTATAGAGATTATGTAGAGCAACACATGGCAAAAAGGTATCTCTACACCATCTCTCGATACCATTAGCTAATAAACCTCTACACCATCTAAGAGGTAAAACAAGTAATGGTAGAGGTAATTGAGCTATATAAATCTAGCAATAGATCTACCAACAGTAGCAATACTATCGGTACAGATATTCGCTATAATGGATCCTCTAGCAGCTGTTCCAGCACTAGTTGAAGCTCTATCTGGTTTTGGTGATAAAGAGGCTAGAACTTATATTAATAGAGCTTCGATAGTGATATTCGCTCTACTAACAATATTTTCAACAATTGGTGGAGCTGTACTACATATACTGGGACTCGATATCTCTTACCTCAAAATTGCTGCAGGAGTGCTCCTTATGGCTATATCTATAGATACATTGATAACAGGACACAAGCCATCCAGAATAAGTGTTGGTGAATACATTATTGTACCTATAGCTACTCCATTGATAGTTGGTCCAGGCACTATGACACTACTTATAGCTTCGTCTAAAGTTTATGGAATAGTCAACACATTACTAGCTTCATATATAGCCTTCTTAGCTACATACATAATACTCTTGGTATCAAACAAGATTGTAAAGCTTCTTGGTAACACATTTATACATGGTTTAGGGAGATTTATGTCGATAATCATAGCGTCTTTTGCTGTAGAAATGTTTGTATCAGGTCTAAGAAACATAGTCTCTACACTACTTAGTAGCTGATGCACTATGATGTGTAGCGATAGTGTTCAAGAATTCATAGAGAGATACAATATCTCTGCTACTCTATACAGATTTAGCGATACTGTTGAATCTGTTGAAAAAGCATCACATATGTGTGGTGCAGATCCATCGAGTATCATAAAAACACTAGTTCTGATAGCTGATTCTCTACCTGTGATAGCTATAGTTCCAGGTAACAAGAAGCTTAGCTACAGAAAACTAGCAAATGTAGTAAAAGCTAGATCCCTGAGAATGGCTAAACCTCATGAAGTAAAGATGTATACAGGTTTTGATGTAGGTGGAGTTTCTCCTCTAACTGAGTGTATAAAGAGCTATATGATTGTTGTTGATCAAGATGTTGCTGGAAAAGAGTATGTATGGTGTGGTGGAGGAGATTTATATTCTTTAGCTCTAGTAAAGGTTAGAGATATATTAGCTATACTTAATCCAGTAATAGCCGATATATCAGATCCACCTAATAACTAAATCTATTCAAGTCTCTGCAAGATATCGATAAACTGATTATAGTGATACATAGCTATTGATACTGTGTTCTAGATAGAAACCTCTGGTTAATAGAGTAAAAAGCTGTATCTCTCTATAAGCTTCTCTTTATCCACAATATTTATATAGTCGAATATCGTGCCACTACTCTCTCTAAGTCTAAGAACATCGACTAACTCTCTATACCTTCCACCAACAATTCCGCTAGCGATTATAGCTGCTCCTTCAGCTGCTTCTTTAGCTATCCTACCTCTACTCTCTAGTTTAACTATCATAGGACTCTCTCTAAACTTCTTGAACAGATTCTCCTCTAGATATCTAGATAAATCCTCCATAAACTTCTTCACTCTAGTGAAGCGTCCGCTAAAGTATATAGAGTCTGGTTCTGTTGAAACCATTAGCACAGAGATGTCTTTCGCTATAGATTCAAGCATAAGTCTATATCCCTCATCTTCCATCTCAATAAACATCTCTATAGGTGTTCTAAATGGATCTATATTCGATAGATATGCTGCACCACCTCTAAACAAAACCTCTTTAGATACCTCTGCAACATTTGCTACAGCATAGAATATCTCGCCATCGATAAAGCCTCCCCCAAGATAGCTTGGAAAACCAGATGTTCCAGCTAAAGCATCAACTATTTCACCACACTTTACAGCTATAGCTGATGTATATGCGAAACCTACTTCAACAGTAATCAGGTTTACTGAGCTATAGCTTATGTTTTTTGCTTCTGCATGTCTCGCTATAGCTAGTGCTACAGAGTATATCTTGTCTGATGTACCCATATCTATCCTATTGATTTTTCTATACCTAGGGACTGTGGGTAGATGTATAACACCTGGGGTAAAGTAGGTCTTTTCATTCAGCTGTTTATCTTCTTTCAACATCTTCATTAACTTCCTTAAACCAAGTATCCTCAGCCCTCTCTTAACATCGTTTTCAGTTACAAAAGTAGCCATAGCTATCTCTTCATCAGTAGCATCTCTAGCTAATTTAAGAGGCATACCATAACCACTTGAAGCAACAATAGCATCAATTCGATAAACATTATCTATCTGTTTAAGCCTCTTGACAACTATCGATGGGTCTCTAACCATCTCATCTCTAGGTATAGACTCGTCGACAAGAATCTCTCCAGACTCGTCATCAAAACCAAATATATCGTAGCTCTTGGTACCCGAATCTGTTCCAATAACTCTAACCACAACTCTCTACCTCTAACCCTCTGTTTCTACCATGTGTAACAAACACAACCCCACCACCATTGCCTCTCAACAATTGTTCAAGTTCTTCTACAGCTCTTTTTGCAGATTCTTCACTATCTGTTATACCGTAGAATGTTGGACCCCATGAAGATTGACAAGCAGCATATGTGTATCTAGTCATTATCTCGATACCTCTCTCTACAAGAGGATCACAATACACCCCTCCTTGATACTTCATCCATATATAACCAAGCCTTCTATTGAATTCCGTCAAACCTTCGCCAAAACTCTTGAGATCCTTTTCAATAAAACTAGGTATAATCTTCATGAGGACAAGTCTCGATAGATATGAAGCTTCTTCATCACTAGCTCTAACCTCCTCTAGAATCTTAGGCTCACTACTAACTCTAAGCTTATTCAGTTTTCTCCAAGGCCTCTCTGGAACAGCTACCACAAAGAACCAATCATCAGGAATATCTCCACGAAATATCAGCGGCGGGATACTTCTATCCCTAAGTTCTTTCCTAAACCCACCCTCAACTATAAATCCACCATATCTACAAGCATATAGACCTAGAGCTGTTACAAGACCTCTCTTAATAGTTAGAGCTATTTCTTCAAGAGATTTCCTAAGATTGTATAACTCTGAGATACCTAAACCTATGGATAGCCCAAGCGTGGTTATGTACCCTAGACCAGCATTCTCATAAAACCTTTCCCTAACTCTAACAACTACACCACCAGTTTCAAAACTCTTTACCAGAGATTCTGCAAACCTTTTTGCATATGGATCATCAGCTTGAATATCTCTACTCTTCTCAACCTCAACAACAATGAATGGGTAATCAATAGTGAATCCAACTGTTCCGAAAAGTCTTCCAAAACCTCCATGAAGATCCATATTTCCTGCATGAAGATGAGCTGGAGCCTTGATTCTTAAGCATTCCAATGCTATTCACCTAGAAGCATATTGTTATCAATCCTAAAAAGCTTAACAATTAAAGAAGCATAGCAATAATATCCAGCACACAGGATTCAAGATATTTCTAAATCGATAAGCTGTAGCTTAAAGCCTCTATAGTTGATAGATATTCTCTCAATCATCTCTATCTATACACATGTATCTACAGAATATATATAGATTTTTGTGATTTTTGTATCTTTATCTCGATAACAATATAGCTAAAGCATTCATGGTGATTATTTTGAGCTGTAATGTATCTGGATGTATTACTAAATACGATTTATCTATTTATATCACAATAATTGTCGCTATAACTATAGGTTTTTCAGCTCTTTCGAGAATCACTCAATACATTAACACAATGAATAAACCATACATATTAACTACAACTATCCTAATGTTTATAGCTATAGCTCTAGCACATGAATATATACACTATTTTGTAGCTAGATACATTCTTGGAAAAGATGCTAAGATACGTTTATCCATAGGTTTAGGTGGATTAGTTATAGAGTATAAGGAGATTCTATGGAGCGAGTACATCTATATAGCATTAGCTCCACAGATGCTTATAACACTTCCTCTAGCAATAACATATACATTGACTAGAGATCCATTCATCTATATACAGCTAGTGCTACATATATCTGCATCAGCAGTAGATCTACTGAATATAGTAAGAGCTTTAACAATCTTCAGGAACTGTAGATTCATACTATGCAGAGAAAATAAAAAGATTGTAGGATACATGGTTATGAAACCCAACGGCAGATGCACAATATACAGAATATAAGATAACGCAAGACTAGAACCATATACATGAAACCACATGAAATAGATACAGGCTTAAGTATACAGAATATATCCTATATAGTGCTCAACTCTAGAACAATCCATCAAATTACTCACAACACCACTAACTATCATACACATTCAATACTAAATCATTCTCTAACACTATAAAAGAAGCTATTCACCTAAACATAATCACATTAAAACAAATCTCTATTCAAGACTATCTATATGCTTTTCCTATCTTAATCAATACCACAGAAACTAATAACAATACAACAAAAGCTATAACTAATGCAGGCTCTGGAACTGGAATAGGTACAACAGTTTCCGTAGTAGTGACATACGCATTAATAATAACACCATCAAGAGAAACAACAAGACTATTACTACATATACTATCTACACAAAATTGAGTATCGTTATCAATATTCCCAGAACCTTCGGTATTTATTTTTCGCGCTTCTAGAGATAGTTTTCTTGAACCATTAACTGAGTATTTAACCTCAATCTCAACACCATAAACATTAGCGCCATAACTTCTAACTACACCAATACCACTAATATTCAAATCATTATGAATCAGATTAACATTAGCTACAGGAAAACCATTAACTGATAATATTGTTGTAATTTTGATATCATCTAGAGTTATTGTTATGTTTGTATTTTTGGTTGTTTTTATCTCTATGAATGCATATATGCCTGAAGTATTCACATATATTCGAACATAATGTATATCTACTGCTCCCCCTTCATCATCTTTCCACATTATCTGGCATTCTCTTGGATAAGAAGTTGAGTTACAGCACAACCATACTGCATAGTTTGTTATAGGGATTGAGCATACACCTCTTCCTGCTGGACTTATCCATCCAAATATATTCCCCCATTCATTATCTTCTCCATCGAGAACTATACTTAGTTTTCCTGATACTGATTGTGTATTAATGTAGATAGTAGTTATGGTAATAGCTATCAGTAGAAGTAGTAAGGATACAGCTATTGATTTTATCCAAATAGTTTTTCCCTCTATAACCATTTTAAACAACTCTATATAACTATAGGTGAAGTAGTTAATAAATTTCTCTTACATAACTTAGTTAAAACTTGTGAGATAAGTAGTATAATAG
>Ga0209080_1001116_pt1 | contig 14337 bp, 15 predicted proteins | sample JNZ110809AmetaG_FD_184123 | JGI IMG/M metagenome (GOLD analysis project Ga0209080, IMG submission 184123) | Hot spring microbial communities from Jinze hot spring, China to study Microbial Dark Matter (Phase II) - JNZ 110809A (SPAdes) (version 3) ...
ATCTAGTGAATAGTGAGCCCATTCTACCAGAGATTCTTGATGGAACTCGAATTATGAGGGTTGATCCAGCGCAGATTTACTATTCTAATAGCTCAGATTTTTATAATGCATTTACAGTTATCGCCGCCATAAACATTCGGGATCCAAATGAGACCATCGCCTACGAGACATTTCTATTCGGCTATGCGAGCTGCATCTACGTCTCCTTAAACAATATATATGTTGCGGTGCCGAAATATTTTGAGAGCCCCAGCACCGAGATTCATAGAATCCGCATCGAAGGCGGTAAGATAACTTATGAGGCTAGTGGCGTTGTTCCCGGAACAGTTCTAAATCAATTCTCAATGGACGAGTATAATGGTTACTTCAGAATAGCCACAATGGCTAATCAAGAGATAATGGCTGGAGATTTACGTGATCAGGCGATGATCACAGTAGGTACCAACGTTTACGTACTAAACATGAGTTTAACAGTTATTGGCAAGCTTGAGGGGTTGGCTCCGGGCGAGCACATGTATTCAGCTAGGTTTATGGGTGACCGCTGCTACCTAGTAACATTCAAGAAGGTTGACCCGCTCTTCGTGGTAAGTCTCGAGGACCCATCTAATCCTAGGGTTCTTGGCAAACTCAAAATACCGGGATACTCCAATTACCTCCACCCATATAACGAGCGCCACTTAATTGGCATAGGTAAGTGGACTGTTGAGGATGAGGAGGGCGACTTCGCTTGGTATCAGGGCGTAAAGATAGCGCTCTTCGATGTGAGTGATGTTGAGCACCCTAAGGAGAGAGATAGCTTCGTGATAGGTGATAGGGGGACTGAGTCGCCAGTTCTATACGATCATAAGGCTTTATTGTTTAATAGGGACCTTGACCTCCTTGCAATACCAGTTCTAGTTGCCGAGATAGATGAATCCAAGTATCCCGATGGAGTCCCACCATATATTTACGGGGACTATGTTTGGCAGGGTCTCTACGTCTTCAATATTACGGAGAGCAGTATAGTTTTGAGGGGTAGGATAACGCATATAAGCGACCAAGAAGAGTTCCTTAAAAGCGGATACTGGTTCTACTCAGAGTATAGCATTAAGCGGGCACTCTACATAGACAGCATACTGTACACAATCTCAAATAAAATGATAAAAATGAATGATCTTGTAAGCCTTGAGGAGATAGGAACTATAAATCTTCTATAGGTGAGGGGGGTGCACCCCCCTTGCCTATTTTTGACCCCTTATTATTTTCAGTATCTCATTTACTATGACATCTGGCGGGGTCATTAAATCGTTGCAGTATACGTCTTTCAGGAGACCTCTCTTCCGGTAGTAGTCTATTAGGGGCTCTGTGCTTCTCCTATAGACTTTCAGTCTCTCACTTATGACCTCAGGTTTATCATCCTCCCTTTGATAGAGTTCGCCGCCGCATATGTCACAGATCTCGTCGACTTTAGGCTTTAGAGTGAGACGGTTATATATGGCCCCGCATCTTCTGCATGTAAGCCTGTTAGATAGACGCTGAATTATTATCTCGTCTGGAACATTAAGATTTATGACGACATCGATGCTTGTAATTTCCTCTAGGGCTTCGGCCTGCCCTATAGTTCTTGGGAAACCATCCAATATGAAGCCTTTCTGAGCATCCGGTTTCTTTAATCTCTCAATTAGCAATCCAATTATTATCTCGTCTGGAACAAGCTCGCCCCTATCACTATATTCCCTAATCTTTCTTCCAATCTCCGTCTGCGCCCTTATCTCCTCACGAACCATGTCGCCAGTGGATATGTGTGGTATCCCAAGGATATTGGTTAGCCTAGAGGCATATGTTCCCTTCCCAGAGCCCGGCGGACCAAGAATAACTATCCTCAATTTCGCCACCAGCACATGAATTTTTGTCAGAGTATCATATGCATATTTCTCGGTTAACATTTTTCGATAAAAGTATTTTGGCAATGCGATTTTTCTCAAACCATTAAAATTTTCACTGCCAATGTGCAAAAGAAATACATAAATATATAAAAATTGTGAATTTTAGTTTGATGATGAGAGATGGCTCGGCGGGCTAAGAGTGAAGGTCAGAAGATGCTTAGGGCGGTCGTTGTTCTCCTTCGGAATACAACTTGGAAGTGCGGTAAGGTTGAGAGGCTTGTTATTCAGTATCTTCAGAGCCACCTCCTGAAGTATGGTTCTCCAAGATCGTCTGTTATGGAGATGGCGCAGTACTTTAATTTGAATGGTAAGCAGAAGAGCGAGTTCTTTGATGCCTTAAGGAGGCTGGAGAAGAGACACATAATAGAGATAAGGAGGCTTTAACCCAAACCACACCTTTATTCTTTTATTGCAAAATCAATCTTAGCATAAAATTCTTTTTCGGATCAGTTGATACCTCCCTATCTCTCGAATAGCCTCTCCCTCCTAGGGGGCAGAGGCCTAATAAGATGGGGTTTCCAGATTCTCATTTTGGTGGGATTAAAAATAGGGTGGTTTGGCTCCTTGAATTTTAAGTTATGTTCTCAAGGTCTCTTGGAAGAGCTTTTTCACAGCGGATATCCGTGATTTCTGCGCTAGAACATCCTTTGTTATGAAGTCTAGGGCCTTCTCAGGGCACCATTCCACACACTTTGGGTTGCCATCGCATGTGTCGCATACAAATACAACCTTTTTATCTGGATGGAGCATTATGGCTCCGTAATCGCATGCTTCAATGCACCATCCACAACCATTACACTTATCCTCATCAACCATTATTATGCCGGTTGTCTCAGACTGCTTCAGTGCATCGCGTGGACATGCTGCCACGCAGGGCGCATCTTCACAGAGCCTGCATGAAAGGGACATATTTACAATGGTATCTAATCGGACAACTCTTATGCGTGATTTCAGCGGATTAAAAACTTTCTCTTTCTCGAATGAGCATATGTATTCGCAGACGCTGCATCCAACGCACTTCTCGGGGTCTGCTGAAACGAACTTTCTTGTATGTATATGCGACATCTCATTTCTCCTCCATTAACTTACCTTTCAGTTTGTTAACGCCGTTATTAAAGTTTACCCTTAACTATGTGGGCTAAATCCTCTAACCCCAGCTCGGTGAGCTTCTCAATTGTTGGGACACCCTCCCTTGTCCAGCCCCTATGCGCATAGTAATCGTCGAGCATAAAGTCCAGCTCCTCCTGCGTTATATAGCTGCCTTTAGATACGGTCTCATCTGGGATTGGTGTTGTCATAACCTTGATTGGTAGATGGTCATCCTTCCTCGTGAGGCCCTCCCTAATATTATATAGTCTTGCTAGGTTGCTCAGCCTCTCACCAGTCTTCTTTAGTTCCTCAGCCGTCATCTCGATTCCAGTTACAAGCGTGTAGTATTTGGCTAGGTCCTCAAATCCCTTATAGTAAACGCCCCTAGAGAACTTGCAGACGATTAGCGAGTCAATTATCATGTATAGGTCCTCTATCTCAATAACGAGCTTAGACCTTCCCTTCTCAAACTTGAACCTATCAACCTTTCCGGCTATATCTAGGGCGTATGCTCCATGCCTATTGTGGTCTGCTCCACGGAATGAGACCGCGTATCCTACGGCTGCAGTCTTAAGCCCCCTAATATCATAGCCGGTCATCTCAAGTCCCTTAATGTGGTTAGCGAACTTCTCAGCACCCTTCCCAATTATTTCAGCAGCCCTCTTAACACCCTCAGCCAATATGTTACCTAGCCCCTCACGCTTACCAATCATCTCGGTAAGCTTAACCATTGCCTCAGCATTACCGAACCTTAAATCTAAACCACCAGTATCCTCTTTAGTGAGGATTCCATGCTCATAACAGTCCATTGCAAAGCCAACAATATTACCGGCGGATATAGAATCCATGCCATAGTAATTGCATAAGTCTATAGCCTTAATTATGGCATCCATGCGGTCAACGCCACAGTGGGGTCCAAAAGCCCAAAGTGGCTCATACTCAACCCTAGCCATAGTTCCCTTATACGGTCCCTCAGGCACGACCGCTATGTGCTCACATCTCATGGCACATGATGAGCAGCCAATAATCTTCGTAACGAAGCGCATGTTAAGGTATTCGCCGCTAACTTTCTCAGCCCCTTCAAATACGGCGTTCGTGAAGTTTCTTGTTGGTAGGCAACCGAGTGAGTTATGGACTAAGACGTTCTGTGGGGTTCCAAGGGTTCTATATTTGACAGTTGCCGGGCCCTTCATCCTTTCATGCAGAATCTTAACGAATTCGAGGAATTCCTCTGGCTTAGCTACTGGAACATCTTTTGTTCCCCTAACGGCTATGGCCTTAAGGTTCTTTGAGCCCATAACAGCGCCCATGCCGCATCGTCCAGCGGCCCTAGTCTTATCATTAATTATGCATGCAATCCTCGAGAGCTTTTCACCAGCCAAACCTATTGCTGCAACACGTATGTAGTAGTCGCCAAGATCTTCCCTAATAATGTCCTCTGTCTCCTGCGGTGACTTCCCCCAGAGGTGCTTTGCATCCATAATCTGGACGCTGTCATCATCTATCCAGACGTAAACGGGCTTCTCGGCTTTACCCTCAAATATTACAGCATCGTAACCGGCCCTCTTAAGCTCAGCACCGAAGAAACCGTGCGACTTAGCCTCACCAACACCATTAGTAAGCGGAGATTTTGCGACAAAAGCATGCCCATTTCCACCTGTAGGCGCAACTGTTCCACTGAATGGGCCGGTTGTGAGGATTAGGGGGTTTTCTGGGCTAAGCGGGTCTATACCGGGCTCAGAATTGTCTATTAGTAAGCGTATGCCTAAGCCTATTCCCCCAATATACTTTTTCGCCATCTCCTCCTTTAGGGGCTCTGTTCTAGTTCTGCCGTTAGATAAATTCACCCTCAAAATCCTACCAGCATAACCAAACAATACTCTTATCCTCCCCAATTTAGGGAATTAGAGAAAAAATGTAAGAACTTGCTTATAATTTTTTGTTTTTCATAAGGCTATTAAGTAACTGCCTATCTTCTACTTTAATAATGTGGCTTCAAGAGCTAGGAAGAAGACGGCTTTTCAACAATAAATATGTTTTTTGAGAAGATTTTTGGCTACTTGGAAGGTGCGTTTTGCTAAATCGGAGATTCTACTGTTATCGTAGCCTATAACGAAGCTCCTTAAGCGATCATTTAGTGGTTCTATCCATTTCTTTGGTAGTTTTTCTGCTCCGAGCATCACTCCTAGAATTGACCCCACCGTGGCACCATTACAATCAGTATCCCAGCCACCCATCACGCTTATAGTTATGCCCTTCTCATAGTCTCCGCCACTATATAACAGTCCCATAACCACCAATGCAGCATTGTTTATAGTGTGGACGAAGTGGTACTGCCCATACTTCTCGTTTATCTTATTCCACGTATCCCTCCAGTCGCTGAACTGCTTACTCCATTCCATGACATTTTTTATAGCTTCGGTAAGCCTAGACTTCTTTGGGATCGCAGATAAACCTATCTCAATTACTTCCTCAATATTGACTGTTGCGAACGCCGCGCTTATCATAGCGCTAACAAACATCTCACCATATATGCCGTTCTTAACATGTGAGAGAGAAGCATCCTTATACGCTAATTCAGCGGCCAACTCCGGATCGCCCGGCGCAACATAACCCCAAGTATCGGCTCTAATCTGTGCGCCGATCCACTCCCTATAAGGATTCATATATGTGGCTGTCTCAGGAGGCTGTAAGCCATTAACTAAATTCCTGTAAGCCGCCCTTTCGGCGGTGTAAACCTGCAAATATGGTAGTAGGTGAAGCCATGTCTCACCAACGTTCATCGTAGTAAAGTTTAGACCATAATTTTCTAAGATGTGCAAGTTGATTATAGTGTAGTCTATGTCATCGTCGCGAGCCATACAGCTTATCTGACCGCGTAAAACACCCATTTTGGTTCTCCTAAACATATCTTCAATATAGGAAAGTCTGTCCCTTAACCATCTAGGAGCATCTTCCGGAAAGTTATGTATCGGTGGAAAATAGTCCCTCAGCGGATACTCGCCCGCAATATTCAGCCATGTTTCAATCTGCTCTTTAGTGAGCCCTTCAACGGGTTTTCCAAGCAAGCAGCCAGCGCAACGACCAAGCCAACCACCATAAATCCTGTCAAACAACTCTTCATCAGAAAGTTTAATCCCCATTCTCTCAAGTTTTCTTGGTCTCTCAGCAATTATTTCATGAAGATTAGACGGTTCCTTATATGGAAAACTCGGCTTAAGCGGACACCGTTCTAGCTCCTCTAAGAAAACTTTTAACTCCGATATTGTCCTAATGTCAATTTTTAAAAGATTCTCTGACACTTCTGTGACATCATATCCCTCCTCCTCTCTCTGCTTTACTTCATCTACTGCTATCTGTTTAAGTTCCTTAAGGGACATTTGACCACCAAAATACGAGGTGTATCATGATACTATTGATTAAAGTGATTCATATGTTTTCAGCCGAACTCTTAAAAAGGATATCTAAGGATTTAGACTTATACATGGCTGCAAAAGGTTATGTGAACTTATGGGACTCCACCCTGAAGTACTAAAATATGCTATCTCTATGGAGCAGCTTGATCGCCTCTAATTATACCTGTCTCAGTCTTCACCTCAGGCCTAGCATGTTTCTTAAGCCACCTAGCAACCTCCGCTAAAACTGGATGCCCCGAGACATCTAGGACTGGTATCTCTAAGCCCCCAACCCTAATAAATGGGGAGTATTTTGGCATCAAGGCGAAATTAACGGAGCTCCAGAAAATTCTGCCCTTAAGATAGTTTTCCATAAGCTCTTCTGTATCTGGCGCCAGTGAGAAGTAGACGAAGATTATACCCTCAGCCCACTGTGCCATTACCGGTAGGCCTGAATGTATGAGCCTAGCAAACATTTGATCTAGCGCATCCCTTGAAAATTGAAAGAAGTCGAGAATGACTATTTCCTTGGCTGGCTTATATATTATTTTAACCTTGCCCTTACTTCTCCTCGAACTCTCTTCGCCACCCATAAAAATTCTATCCTCCAACCTATCATATCTTATTCCGCTGCTTATAACCTAATTTCTGGATCAGGAATTTATTTAACCCTATCTCTCCCTTAATCCATCTCTAACATATCTTTAGGACATAGATCGTGAGAAGTGTCGAGCCGCTTTTATTTCCCCTAAAACGAAGATTAAATCGCGCAATTACCTGAAAACCCATTTCGAGATAAAATATGCCTTCTATTGAATTCTCCCGCCCATTTCTCCCTCCATTTTACAAGAACTTATCTCGAAGTATACAAAAAATTATGAAAAGTAAGATTAGTGCAATACGCAAATTTTATGTTACATTCATACCTCAAAAGTGAGGGCTCCCGGGGGTAAGGGTGTTTGTTGCCAGATATGATGTCGGATGAGATTAAGGTGTCAACCCACGCGGAGGATCTAAAGTTCCGCCTAGCAACAGTTGAACTTCTTAGAACTGCCAAGAAATATTATACTTATAGGGAGTTGGCTGCTAAAACCGATCTCCCAGTAACAGTTTTGAGTAGATATGCTAAGGGGCATGTTCTCCCAAACCTTGAGAGGGCTCGTAAGCTCTGGGATGCACTCTCTAAGATGGTTGGGCTGGAAAATGAATTTAAAAGGAGGCTCAAATTTAATAGTGACGGATACTTTGATAACACGCTTATTGTTGGGGATATAATCCTCCTTAGACAGGCTGCAAACTATGCTATAGCGAGGTTCGCCGGTAAGAGAATAACGAAGGTCTTAACGGCCGCTGTTGATGGTATTCCGCTTGCAACAATGGTTGCCAATGCCTTAGGAGTTAACTTAGTCGTTGCTAAAACGACTAAGGAGGTTGGTGTCCCCTCATTCCTTGAGGAGACATATGTCTTAAGCGATTCAGGTTATACTCTAACTCTCTACATTCCAAGGGACTCCATCAAGAAGCGCGATAGCATCCTAATAGTTGATGATATCATAAAGAGTGGGGATACTCAGAGTGCACTCTTAAATCTCGCTTATAAGGCGAAGTCTGAGGTTGCTGGAATATTTGCGATGATAGCCATTGGAGATTCGTGGACAAAGAGAATTAAGATTCCACCGGACTGCCAAGTCGAGATAATCCTCAGACTAAACTAACATAATTCACCAAAATATCTATTGGGATGAGGCATTTTTAGAGTTGTAGACTACCGTGTCTTCTCCCGTTTCTTCCACCTTAGATTCCGGCTTCTACAATTTCGGCACTTCACAGCTGTAGGAGCATTTCTAGCCCCACAGGACCTACATATCTTCATGTAGAGTCTCTTCCTCTGCGCTATACTCCGCTTCAGTGGGTCGACTATTGGCATCTTAAATCGGCCTCTAATATTGACAACAAGAAATATGGTGGGCTAAATATATTTTTTGGTTTATGGGCTGAATTGGTCCCTATACCATTTAGCAAATTCCCTTAAGGCTCTAGCCCTATGCGAAATTTTATTCTTCTCCTCAATTGTCATCTCTCCAAATGTCTTTCCAGGCTGCTCGTCCGGCTCAAATATTGGATCGAATCCGAATCCACCGTATCCCCTAGCTACCCTAGTAATTCTGCCCTCGACAAAACCGCGGAAGTATTTGACGCTTCCATCGGTATCTGAGAAGGCTACAACCGATTTGAACCTAGCCCTCCTATTCTCAATCCCCTCTAGGAGTTTGAGTATGCCATCCAATCCAATCTTCCTATAGACGTATGAGGAGTATGGCCCCGGAAAGCCGTTAAGTGCATCTATGAACAGCCCGGCATCCTCAACTATAACTGGCAGATTTATCTTGCGCGCAGCATCGATTGCGCTTGCCTCCGCAATACTCTCTATGTCATCATCCTGAATCTCTATGGTTTTCACCCTGACCATGGCGACTGAAATATTGTATTCGGCTAGAACCCGCCTCGCCTCATTAAACTTGTGCATGTTCCCGGTTGCGAAGAATATTAGCTTACCATATGGGAAGGCTCTGCCCAGCGTCAAACTAGATTTCACCTCCCCACAATATATCTTCCTCTCCTCTCAATCTCCCTAATCTTGTTTATGACATCCTTAGTGATTTCATCCCCCATAATCTCCCTATAACCATCAATAACAGCATTAAAGCACTCGTCAGCATATTTATAATGGGTGCTTGCCAGAGCCCTTCTCATCAGATGCAAATCTACACCCCTAGCCTCAAGATCAACGCTCTGCTCACTGAGGCCGAAATCCACAAAGACTATCCTTCCACTAGGCGTTAGGATCATGTTTGATGTAGTTAGGTCCCCATGTATTATGCCGGACTTATGGAGCTTTCCAACAAGCCTGCCAATCTCCCGACAGAGTCTAACCCTATCCTCACTTGGCAGATCATTAAGTATCTGCTTGATCTGCTTGCCCTCAACAAACTCCATGATTATTGTCGCCTCTTCAAGGTCGACTAGAAATATTATTGGTGTCGGAACCCCAGCCTCCTTAGCCTTATGAATCATTTGGGGTTCATGCTTAGTCCTCCTAATCTGAAGGGCTCTATCGAGCTCTGCCACCCTATACTTCTTTGGGTGTCTCCTCTTGAATATAACCTTCCTACCGCACCACTCCTCGAGGTATATGCTTGCCTCAGCCCCCCTCTTTATCAACACGCCCAAAATCTCCACCGCCTAGCAGCATATGCCTACGCTACTGCTCAACCCACGGAACCTCAACCTCGTCAAGCCTCCACTTAAGCTTAACGTGGCTCCTCTCTATAGGTATAGTTAGGCCATGTTTGTAGCATAGGACGCCTGTCCAAGCTATCATGGCACCATTATCTGTAGCATACTCCTTCGGCACAACGCAGAACCTCGCACCATGCTCTTCACACATCACTCTGAGCATATCTTGCAGCCTCTTGTTTGCAGCAACCCCACCAGTTAATAGGACCTCGGGCTTCTCGGTGTGGGCTAAAGCCCTCTCAGTAACCTCAGTAAGCATTGAGAACGCTGTCTCCTGAAAGCTGAAGCATATATCCTCAAGAGGATACTTTCCCTCACGCAGTAGATTGATGGCTGCGGTCAATAGCCCACTGAAGGATAGATCCATACCCTTCACTGTATATGGCAGTTGTATAAACGATTTCCCCCGGGACGCTAGCTCCTCAACTATCGCGCCTAGAGGCTTATCTGCCCTAGGCCTAAGCCCAGCCTCCCTAGCAAATACATCTAGGCAGTTTCCAACAGCTATATCTAATGTCTCGCCGAAAACCCTATATCTCCTAGCCTCAAAAGCCGCAACAATAGTGTTGCCGCCCGAAACATATAGGGTGACTGGATCCCTAGCCCCGCTAACCATCTTACCTATCTCTATATGGGCAACGCAGTGGTTGACTCCAACGAGTGGCTTATTAAGATATGCTGCTAGGGCCCTAGCAGCTGTTGCACCCACTCTCAGGCATGGGCCCAGGCCCGGACCCTGAGAGAACGCTATTACGCTTATTTCTCTGGGCTTTAACCCGGCCCTATTGAGGGCTTCGGCTATAACCCTTCCGGCCACAATCGTATGGTGCCTTGAGGCTTCCCTTGGATGTATGCCACCCCTCTCCGGAACATAGACATCGTTTACATTTGCCAGTATCTCACCATCAAATGATGCTATTCCAACCCCAAAATCGTCAGCCGTGCTTTCGATGCCTAGGCAATAGCCCTCTAGACCTCTCATAAAATCAAAATAGGTATCGGTCTCTCATAAAGGTTAAGGGGTTGATGTAACCTAGTCATGTTCAATATATTTATGTGCTAGAATCGCACTAATAAAATTATAGTGAGGGATCGCGCAATAGTGGGAGAGGGATATGCCCAAACAGAATGATCTAGAGCAGAAGGCGCTTGATATAATAATGAGTAGGGGTGAGAAGGGCATACTCCAATCCGAACTATGGCGCGAAATGAACGCTAGCAGCAGAGAGGGTTCGCGAATATCAATTAGACTCGAGAGTAAGGGGCTAATATACCGTGAGCCGGAGCTCTCCAAGGGGCGATGGACATATAGGATCTACTCTAAGCGCCACCCAATCTCCATAGACTCAATAATTGACTGCCCATGCTTCTCATGCGAGGAGAACTCGCGATGCGGGGCTGGTGGCAAAGTCTCCCCAAATGACTGCGAGAAGCTAACACAATGGATCCTTCAGGAGATGGAAAAGTAGGGGCATTTATCCCTCGGTGGATTAATAGTTGTCTGGGAGATGGCTTGAGAGGAGGAAAAGAGACTACTATTATAGGAGGGCTAAGGAGGAGAATTATAGGTCGCGGGCAGCCTACAAACTCCTCCAGGCGATAGAGAAGTATGGTTTCATGCGCCCCCATGATGTTGTTATCGATTTGGGTGCTGCACCAGGTGGATGGCTTCAAGTGGCAAGGCAGATTGTCGGTGATAAAGGATTTGTTTTAGGCGTAGACATTAGGGATATTGAACCCCTTCAATATAGTAATGTTCACACAATTATTGGCGACGTAAGAGAGGAGGATACATTAAGGAGGATTAAGGCTATCTTACCCCGCCCAGCCGACGTAGTAATCTCTGACCTATCGCCCAATGTTTCAGGTGTTTGGGAGCTCGACCATGCTAGACAAATAGAGCTCGCGGAGCAGGCCCTAAAAATAGCCCTTTCAACTCTCAGAAGGGGTGGGAACATTTTCATAAAAGTCTTTCACGGAGATCTATTCGATGAGTTTTTGAGAAGCGTAAAGAGATATTTTGGTCGGGTTGAGATTTTCAAGCCGAAAGCCAGTAGGAAGGAGAGTGCGGAAATCTACATAGTTGGGATGGATTTTAAGCCCCCTTAGCAACACTCACGATCGTTTCTACAATAGTTTTTAATCCGTTTACCCCTGCAACTTCCCTTCGAATCATCTCAATATTCCTCCTATATGAGTCATCTCTTAGAATTTTGTTTATGGCTTTGAGGAGCGTTTCCATATTCACATCGCTCTGCTCAATAACCTCCGCCACACCCATATCCCTAACCCTTACAGCGTTATTCATCTGCTCAGTGTGGCTTGGTGTCGGTATGAGAACCATGGGCTTACCATAATAGATGCATTGCGATATTGTTCCATGACCAGCTCTGGAAACAATAACGTCAGCTGCCTTCAAATACTCGAATCTGTTAGGAATCCAGTTATATACGGTTAAGTGCCCATGCTTAGACACCACTATTGGGTTGCTTGGATCACCAGTAGACATAACAATCTGATAGTCTCCTGGGAAGTTTGCAAAGATTCTCCTTAAAACTTCAATTATGTAGGCCCGCTCCTTTAATGGGCCGCTTATAGGGGCAAATATTAGCGGCTTATCAACATCTAAGCCCAGTCTCTCACGTATCTCCTCCTTGCTTGGTAGCTCATCTGGGCAAACTGGCAGTATTGGACCAACGAACCTCACGCGCCTAAAGTATGCAATTGGCATCCTAAGATTTCCAGCTGATATCGTGTATGGTGGTGGGAAATCAGGGATTAGGAGTGGAAGTGTCCCACTAACCCATATTTTACCTATTATTGCTAACCCCCCAGTCTCTGTAAGCTTCGCAAGTCTAAGGAGCCTCTTCCTTCTGGGTATTATTATCTGGAACTGGTTTACTATGCAAAGGTTTGGGATGCCAAGAGCCCTAGCAGCTAGTAGGGGTGAGACTCGCGAGTCCGAAACGACAACATCGGGCTTAAATGCCCTCATAAACTTGATTTCAGATTCAATCTGCCTAGTAAGTATTAGGGCAGCTAGGAAAGGGCCGGGATTAGCAACTGTCTGCCTAAAATCTATTGTCCCATCCGGCTTAACCATAACCTCCATTGATGGTGGCTCAACCACTGGATAGCCTTCATTCTTAACGTACTTAACGGCGTCCTTATATGTTGAGAACAGTATTTCAGCACCCATCTCCCTAAGCTTATTAGCTATGGGTATGCAACGCCCAACATGCCCAAACCCTATACCACACACTCCCAAGTAAACTCTCATAATGAACCCCTTTTAATCTGCCCTTTTAACTTGGATCAGACTATAATTGTGATGGGTACATGATTCTAACTAGAAGATCATGGAATAAACACTCTTAACATTTTTGGAAAATCGGTTTACGTAGATTATAATAGAAGCCCGAATATGATTATGTATAGGGTTAGTAGCGCGATTGCCATCAACAGATTTCTCTTCCACCTTCCACGACTCCAAGATATGCCCAGCGGAACGCCTACTAGGAAGCCTATGATATGCCCTAAATAGCCCACCTCAGGCTCACCGATTCCAGTATAGACTGCCAAAATATTGTAGATGAAGTATAATATGGCGACTAATCCCAAGGGCATTAGGAATAACCATGAAAATTTGAGGGGCTTAATGAGCATAACCATAGCAACCAGTGTGAATATAGCCGCTGACGCCCCAACCATAATAACATTAGGTTCATAGAAGAATAAGCTTAAAATAAATGAGAGAGAGCCACCAAGAAAGAAGGCTGCCAGCATCTTAGACGATCCAATCTCCCTTTCGATCGCTCCTCCAAAAACATACAGGAATAACATGTTCCCGATTAAATGAGCTAAATTTGCGTGGATAAATATGGATGTTACTGGCGTCCAGAAGAAACCCCTCCTAAGGTTCTCGCCACTAAAGTATAGGGCGCTTATAAACGGATTATCTGTGAAGTATAGATGGGCTATTGTTGCAAGCACACATAAAATGATCAGCAGGATGGTTTTCTTCAAACCCTCATCTCACCACTCACAAATTTCATACATTCTCTCCAGATAAGTATTTGGATCAGTCTCCCTAACTACGCCCCTATCAACATCAATTATGTATATAGCGTGAAGTCTCGCGTTTTTTATTTCCTCAATACTTACTGGTGGATTACTATAATATAGGTCGCATAAGGCTTTTATCTCCCTTATTTCACTAGGAGTTCGATAGCGCGGAGGCTTAGCCAACGCTGACGGAAACCATAAAGTATAATATGGTGGGGTTGCCAAAGCAAATTTTTCAGCGTAACCACTATATCTTGTTATTTTACTAGTAACTCTAGCCTTACAATATGTTATTGGATCAACAGCATGCTCCGGTGGAACATAACCAGTCTCAACCTCAACAATCAAGCTGCCTAGACCTTTCAGGGCATATATGTCGCATGACAGCCCATTCAAGGCATACTCTAAATCAACATAGTAACCACCTAAAATAAGGTATTTTGCACACACAATTTCCATGATTGAGTGATTAATTTTGACGGCATTCCTCCTATATAAGAGAATTAGTTTATCCCTCAACCTAAAAATCTGCTGGCAAACCCTCTCACTCTCACCACTACACAACC
>Ga0209080_1001117_pt1 | contig 14333 bp, 9 predicted proteins | sample JNZ110809AmetaG_FD_184123 | JGI IMG/M metagenome (GOLD analysis project Ga0209080, IMG submission 184123) | Hot spring microbial communities from Jinze hot spring, China to study Microbial Dark Matter (Phase II) - JNZ 110809A (SPAdes) (version 3) ...
GGACTACTACGTGCGGGAGGGTTTAGCAAACATCTTCAGGCTCTACGACATTAGGGGGGTAAGCAACCGCGATTTAACGCCAGAGGTTGCCGCAAGAATCGGCCTCGCCCTATCTCACTACAGTAAGGAGGTTTACGCGGTGGGCATGGATGTACGCGCAAGCTCGCCCTACCTACACTTCGCTCTCATCTCGGGCCTAATGGCCGGAGGCTCCAGCGTTATAGACGTGGGGACGGTTCCAATAGGCGCAGTGATGTATACCACGCTGCACAGGAACCATGCCGCAGCTTACGTGACAGCTTCCCACCTCCCCCCAGAGTGGAACGGCTTCAAGTTATTCAAAAGGGGCGGCGACCCCATGGTGGGCGATGAAATAGCGAAACTGCGCGACCTCTTCTTTTCCGAATTGAAACTATCAGATAAACCCGGCAGCTACGCGAAGGTCGAGATCCTGGGCGAGTACGCATCGTTTCTGCTTTCAAGAGCGCGGAGTACAGGGCTGAAAGTAGTAGTTGATTGTGCAAACGGAGCGGCTTCACTAATCGCTCCGCGCCTCCTGAGGGATGCGGGCCACGAAGTGTACTCGATAAACGCTGATATCGACCCGCGCTTCCCCGGCAGGGGCTCTGAGCCGCTGCCAGAAAAACTACGGGATCTCTGCGAGGAGGTTGTGAAAAGGGGTGCGCACTTCGGGGTAGCGTACGATGGAGACGGGGACCGTGTCGTCTTTGTGGACGAGAGGGGCAGGGTTCTAACGGCTGAGCAGGCGGCGATCGTTATGCTCGAGGGGATGGGGTACGGTGACGTTGTAGCTAACGTAGAGTGCTCAATGATATTGGAGGAGGCTGTAAGAGCCCACGGCAACCGAGTGAAATGGGTGCCTGTGGGAAGGACATTCATGGTTAGGGAAATCGCTAAGAGTCAAGCCATACTGGGGGTTGAGAGCAGTGGGCACTACGTTGTGTGGAGGAACGCTAACATGGATGACGGGCTCCTCACGACGCTTTACTTCGCTGAGGCGGTAGCCAACCTCGGAAGAACCTCAGATGTTATTCCGCCGCAGCGCCCAATTGTCCGTGTCAAAGTAGAAGTACCCGATGAAGTAAAGTTCGCTGTCGTAGACGCGATGAGCAGGGAGTTGAGCGAGCGCTACGAGACCATAACCATTGACGGTGTGAAGGTGATGATGGAGGAAGCATGGGTACTGATACGCGCTTCAAATACAGAGCCCGTAGTCCGGGTATCCTGCGAGGCAAAAGACTGGAGCACTGCTAATAAGCTGGCCGAGCAGTTCGCTCAACGGGTTAAGGAGTACGCGTCTCGGATGACTTCTTGCAGTCGAGATTCGCGGTAAGTCTAACACCCCTATCGGAGGCTAAGTAGTCCGTTAAGTCGATTACACTGTACGAGCATTCCGTGTAAAGCACTAAAGTACTGTTAACCTCGATCAGCGGTCTTCCTTGCCTCGTAAACGGGGCGCCCCTCTTCTCTATCCTGAGCAGGAACCTCCCGTCGACAACCTCACTTTCGGTGACGTAGAGGCTCGCGGGGGGCGGCTGAGAGGCGTTAAAATCCTCTGCCGCAGCGTAAGCGAAAGCGGTAACCTTAACGGCCCCCTCGGCTGACCCATAGACCTCTATGAGAGCTTCATTCTCAACCACCCTGAACAGGTATTCAAAGATTGCTACACCGTTCCTTCTCAGGAGGACGTAAACCTCGCTGCCAGGCGTAAGCCCGCTTAGAGCGTAGGCCTCTCCTTGACCCCCCTCTTCCAGTTCCAACACAATGCTCGGGCTAGCACCATCATAGACTTTAGTGCTCTTAAGCCTGTAAGAGTCGAGCCATACTAGAGGAGTCTCATTGCTTCGGAAGAGGAAGCAGCGTAGCCCCTGCGAGATGGCGATCGTAGTCTGCCCCTCAGTCACGGGGATGCCATCGATGCATAATGCGGCTACACCGGTACGTCGTCCAATACTCCTCACGGGCGTGAGCTTCACGCTCCAACCTCTATGAGGACTTAAGATGGACTCTATCGGTTCGGTGACGGAGGGCAAGATGAGGCTAACTAGTATGGCTACGGGAAGGATCGCCCACTGAACTCTGCGCACGATCTAGTCGGCGCACAAGCATTATTAAGCGTTCACTAGATACTTTACTACCTCTTCTCCTAGCCGCTCCAACCAGTTAACAGAGCCAGGCTTGTTTCCCTTCCTACTCTTGATGACAGTCATTACCTCCTCAACAATCTGTTCAACGCTCTTCCCGGTTACATCGACCTCGAAGACCCTTTCGGCTCCGAATAGTTCTACTGCCTCCACTAGGCACGCGTCAAGGACTTCGGCTTGCACGTTCTCGAGCACCTTCCACTCCGGGTAACCTCTACTGCGTAGCCTAACCTCCAGCTCACGGGGGTCTAACCGTAGGATTACAGCAACGTAGAGCTCTTCCTGCGGCACTGCCGAAGCAACGTGAGTATCAACGATGATGAGCCTCTCTCTGGCAACTTGCCGTAGCCTCTCCCGCACTCTCGCATCATCAATGATGTAAGCGCCTCTCTCTGCGTCGTAGCTTACGACGAGCCCTTCTCCCACGGCCAGCTCAGCTACGTTGATGTATTTGCCCCCAATGCTTTCAGCCACTCTCTTTGCAACCGTGGTTTTACCCACGCCCGGCGTACCTCCTATGAGAATTATCGTTGGTAGCACCCCACGGTTGTTCACCCGCTTTTAGTATCGAGTTCGATACACATTTTTAAATCGTACACGTTTGAACCTCGTGGCTGACAGTTGCGCTTCAACCAGGCTCCGAGTAGTCTCGTGGGAGAAGCTCGTCAGCGACGTTGAGCGCCTAGCGGAGGCTGTCAAAGGTAGAGATTTTGATGCAATCGTAGCTGTGGCGAGAGGCGGGCTCGTTATAGCAAGGCTTCTCTCGGATATGCTTGACGTAAAAAGGATACTCACTCTTCAGGTTGAGTACTACGAGGATATAGGGAAACGCAAGTCCAGACCAAGCATCATCGGAGGGCTTGGCTCGGAAGTGGTCGGCATGTCATTGCTGGTCGTTGATGACATAGCGGATACAGGTGACACGTTAAAGACCGTTGTAGAGTACTTGAAAAGCGCTGGCGCAGCCAACATCGTTACCTGCACCCTGTACGTGAAACCGTGGTGCACATACAAACCCGATCACTACGTTGAAACGGTAGAGGAATGGGTTGTTTTTCCCTACGAGCATGCGGAGACCGCCCGAACGCTTCTTGAAGAGGGTTGGAGTTACCAGCAGCTGTTAAACGAGGGGATAAGGGGATCGATCTTGGCCGTGGCGGACCGTACACTCCGTGGAAAACATTAAGAGTAGCTAAGGTGATAGCCACCGAGAGGCGTATGGAGAGTCTCAGCTTAGAGTGGCTCCAGAAGAGGAAAGAAGAGTTAGAAAAAGAATTAGAGAAGTTGAAAGAGGAAGAGAGAAAGATTAGAGAATTATATGATAAGGCTAAAAAGATGGAGGATGAAGCGTACGAAGCTTTACGGCAAGCTAGGAGCTATGATGAGATGGCGAGGCTGGAGGTAAGGTACCACCAACTCAGCGGTAAGCGGCGTAGCATTGAGGAAAAACTTCGGGATCTGGAGATGAAGATACGCGGCGCCGAAAACGAGCTTAAAGATGTTGAGAGGAAAATAGAGTACTTGAAACCGCGTCCAGTTAAATGGATTGAAGAAAAGCCCACTTAAACAGGGGAGAGAAGTCTTTCTCTCTCGCTCATCCAATCACTGATGATCCTTTTCACTAGATCTGCGGCGTAATCCATGTGGCTTATAGGAGCTTGGCCTACAGGTTTCGTTGTTAGTTCAACCCTATAGGACTCGGCGGAGGGGCTAAGCACGAAGCGGAGCTCGCAGTCAATTTCAGCCTTCTCTCCCAGCTGCGTTGTACTCGCATACCTGAAAGTGAAGCGCTTGATGCGCGTACCGTCTGGGCGCTCTTCCACAGGATGATCGGTCAGCTCCCTCACGGCTTCAAGCTCGCCGTAACTCAAATCGGCTAGTTTGGAGTATATGTAAGCGAAAGCCACCTCACCCTCATCGGCATTAACTTCACCTGGTATTGAGAAGGTTTTCGCTGCTGCCGTGCGTGTCACGTACTCCGTGCGCCGAGCTCTCTCCCTCACTTCAGCAATCTTTATCCTTCGAACTTCTGTGGGCGCAAACATGTATGCTGCGTCCATCGAGGGCTTGATAGCGCCTATTACCGATACAACCAAAGCGAGCGCGATGGCCAGGTAGCTCCAGTACCACTCAAGCTTCTCTCTAATCATGAGGTTTAAGTGCCCCGCAAATAGGCTGAGCAGCCTAAACGATGTTAGTCCCGCCACGTAGCCGAACCCTCCGCTCAGCAGCCCGTATACGATTGCCTCAGCGAGGAAGACGAGAGCGATATGCCTCGGGTTAAAGCCCACAGTTGTAAAGATGAAGATCTCCCGTCTTCTCTCTCTGATGATGCTCACCATACTCAGTAGCACGTTTGCGACTACGATGAGCAGCGGAACCAGGAACGTGAGCTCCTGCTCGAAGATGCTCTTGACGCGTGTACCGTAGTAGACTCTCGTACACCTGCCGTTGAAGCAGGATATCGCAAAGTATCCTTCTCCCCGCCTATCGATGATCTCGCTGGCTAACGCTACTCCCTCTTCTTCGCCAGGGTTGGATGCCGCGATCCTGTACGCGAAGAACACTTGTGAGTAACCCCCTTCTGCTGCTAGCAATTGGGTAAGCAGGCGGGACGACGCGATGAGGATAGTTGACGCGTTGGCGTAGCTGACTACACCTTCCCTTATGACGAATGGCCTAATAGGAGCCTTATCGGGGTCAAGAACCATTTCCAAAGACGATTCGTTAAAGTAGCCGGAAGCCACTAGTCGTAGGCTTTGCCTTCCAAAGCCTTGCGCCTCAAATGTAACGTCAAGAGTCTCTCCTCCGAGTAAGCCAAGCATGTTCCAAACAGTTGAAGGCAAAATAATGGAGTTGTTTCCGAACGGTCTCACTAGCTTGATGCTTTCTAATAGTCTTGGATTAAGCCTTAACTCGTTCTCATCCACTCCCATGGCGAACTGTAGGAAGAACTCTCGACCCGCGTGGGACACCGCGATTCTGAGGCTGACGTCAGGTCTGTTGAAGACCGTTAGCGAGATGGTTCCAAAACCTTCCTTACCCTCGAAGAGCAGAGGGTCAAGCTCAATGTTCAACGGTAGCGGGGTCTCATTAGCAACCTTCTTTAACACAAAAGTGTTAAATGGGTAATCAGCGAACCCTTTCTCTTCGATCTTCTCGTAAACCGCGCCGAACGTTGCTAGTACTGTGAAAGCCCAAATGAAAGCAGCAATGCTGAAAACAGTGATAAACGTCCTCAACGCCTTAACTTTCGAGTACCGCTTGCCCAGTGTGAACGCTACAGCAATGAGGCCTGAAAAAGAGATCTCACCTGGTAACTCAGGCTCTTTGATTACTCGCGGCAGTACGAAGATTATCATAAAGAATGCTCCGAGAGCCGCAGCTACGGTCGCTAGGAAGAAGGATCTGTCTAGAGTCCAGAGTAGCCTGAAGCCTGGGTAAACGTAAACGAAGGTTAGCACGAGAGCCGCATAGAGCACTAGAAAGGAGATCATCTTGGCGCGCTGACTATCGAAGAAGTAGAAGGATAGAATTGCAGCGAATACTGCTAGGAAGCTGGGCATTACCATTGCGCCCACCGTTGCTATACTCCTGAGGAAGCTAAGTCGCGCTGGTACCTGGAAAACAGTTATTGCTCGTGCTGCCTCCAGTAGCGCTAGCACTCTTTCAGGAGGCTCCCCTCGTGCAAACGCTTGCTCTGCACTCGTGATATAATCGCTGCTCCGGAGCATTGCCTCATTCAGCTCCGGTATGTAGAAGCCCATAGCTTCGTACATTGAGATCAGCTCCCTGGCGCTCGCGAGCTCATGCTTCGAGCGATGGATCTGCCCTTCAAGGCTGATAGTTAAAAGGTCTATCTCCATGACATCACCTCTCTTGAAAATGAGGGGGTCTTCACGGGTACCTCTCTCAACGCTCTGCGAAACGATGCGCATTGTCGTTTCAACCTCCAGAACGCTGTACTGGATACTTAGGCGAAGAGGGGTGTTTATGGGAGTAATCGCTTCGTTGGCTCGAAGCACTTCAGTGCCTAACCCCCTTTTGATAAAGACGTAGTCATCGGCTGGGCCGTAAACATCTACGATCCGAGGGCTTAACGACACGTTGGCTTTCTCCGTTACTACAGTCGCTTCACCAGCGATTAAACGCCGGGAAAGAGGATCGCCCTCCCCGCTCAATACAACGATTCGAGCCGAGCCGGCCGGCTGACCACCCAGGTACACTATCCGACCCGAGACTATGACGCGAGCCGCTGGATATAGTGTCACAGTGCCTGAGAGAGCTAGAGAATTTGGGTAGTTTGTTAGATCCACTTTGACAGGTACATGGGTGAGCTTATCTTCTGAAAACTTGAGGACGTAAATGACGTAGTAATCACCGGATGGTACGGACGCAATGAAATGTCCACTTGCGTTTGTGCTACCAATGAGGGTCGGACGTATCATCCTATAGTTAAGGATAAGAACGGTAGCGTTACTGAGAGGCGACCCGTCAGGCTCTACTACGCGGAGAAAGATTTTAAGTTCTTCTGGTGTAGCGAGTACCAGAGAGCTAGCCGCTATTAAGATTATCGCTATTGTTACAGACACTACAGGCACTTTAATTCTCTCTTTCATATCAGGCTCACGTGGTGGTGCACTTAAAAACTCTACTTCGTGAAACTCAATTAGGTATCACCCCCCAAAGCAACCAGGCAGAAAGAATTGGTATTGTTCCGTAAAAGCCGGCCACTCCCACTCTCAAAGAAAATTCATCGCTATGACACTTTGATTTGACGTGAGAGTCGTTTAAGGGAGCAGCTCAGAAGTAAGGATCAAGAAAAAGGAACACAGTGTCAACATCCCTCGAGTGCATTCATGAAGTATGGTGCCCCGGCCGGGATTTGAACCCGGGTTTTCCGTGCGGGTCCCCGCTCTCCGGCTCGAGAGGCCGGCAATCAAGCCCCGATGAACGGTTACTTGACCGGGCTATACGACCGGGGCTGCATCGCTCTCCACGGCTCCGGCTTTAAGTAGTTTACTCCTGATTTTCCAACATTCATCTTGGCCGTCTTGCTGTGATTATTACCATCAAGATGATTAGAAGCGGTAATAGGATTATTATCAGGGGGATGTTCTGTTCGATTGCATGAACCAGAGATTTTGTTAAAGATATTTCTTCAACGAATTCTCCAGATTCTATTCGCAAAGGCCTGGAAACTAAACTTAATTGGTTAACCTCAACGTTTAGAGAACTCGATGAAACTTCGATCGGCGCTAATGAGAGTTGTAGGTACTGGACTCGCCATCTGTCACTAACGTCATAGACTTTCTTCCTCACATTTGGAATACGTCTAATGCGTAGGGTTGTAAATTTAGACTCCCCAACCGCGTACGCTGACAACGGTTTTAAATCGTGGTTAAAAGTCACCAGCGCTAAAGCGCTTGTAGCCTTAAACGCGGCGACTAACTTTTCACCTTCGCAACCGATGGCTAGCGGTACAATACTCTCCTCACACTCTACTAGTAAGCCTGATACTACTTCTCCCTCGTTTACGCGGATTACAACTCCAACGCTCTTTCCATCTATTGTTGCGTAGCCCAGCAGGAAGAGGTCCGTTACGCTCTTACAGACATCAACAAACCCATCGTAGCTCTGCCAGCCTAAGGTAAGAACCTTTAGATCGGCACCGTTTAGGATAGCGAGGTATGCGTCGCTGAGGCCGCCGGGTGAAGTAAACGATGAACCAATCAGCACTATTTTCTCGTCTAAGGATTTCGCGGCTAATCCTTCGTCGTAGGCAGCTCCCCCAACCGTAATCGAGTACAATGGCTCGTCTGTCACATTAACTAATAATGCATCAACATATGAAACATTTTGGCACCAAGTGGAACCTACTACCATTAGGGATTCATTAAGTTTAAGTACCTTTTCCACGAAGTCATCGTACATAGGGCAACCGATTCTAAAGGACCTCTTTATCGAGGCCCTCTCGTCGATGTAAACAACGGCGATATCAGAGTCACTAATACCACTGGTTAATCCTAATAAAATGTACTCGTCGTTGTACTTCACTAATGTTTTAACAAAGTACATGTCCTGTTGAATCGAGAAAGCCCAGTCCACCGTCATATTGCTAAAGCTGGCGGCAAAAGCCTCTCTTTGCCTTCCCTTCACGACATAACCCCCTACCACGATCCTGCCTCCTTCCTCTAGGGCATCTAGAACGATTAACCTAGTGTTTGAAACGGTGAAATAGAGGGCATCACGAATCCGACCAGTGCTATCAACGACTACAGTAATAGGTAGCATCGTGTCGTTTACTGAAAGTTCCCCCCATGCTAGAGTTGAACCTGAAGGCAAAATCTTCGCGCCACCAACTCTAAAAGGTTGGGAGTGCGCTGATTCAGCTAGCTGAAGTACCACGAGTAGCAGTACCATCAAACATTTCTTCACAAGCCGGCACGCCCCCCTCCCCTATTAAATCATACCGATACCCATTGCTCCGCATTACACAGCCCATGGCAATCTTTTATGTAATAAATTAAGCCATAAGCTCTCTCAGTTCTTAAGGAGCAAAGAATATAAAGTGCTCATAGTATCCCTTAAAGCTGATGAAAGAACGCCTGGCAGCGGTATTGGTTCTACTATTAATAGTTTCGGTAAGCTTCCTAGCCTTCGAGCTGGTGAAGGCTGCGCCCGAGGTTCCACAGGGGCCCTGGGTTGATGAAATCGTTTGGATAAAAGAATCGGAGCCCGCTAAGGTTGTGGACATGCTCAGCAAAGGCGACATCCACGCCTACTTCATTGATGTTCGAGCTGATCCTAAGCTCGCTGAACGTATTAAAACCGATCCGAACATCGCCTATAAGTACGCATATGGACTCTACTTCGAGTTAACTTTCAACCCGGTAGGTCCGGAGTTCAAGGATGGTAGTTTCAACCCGTTCTCCAACCCGAGGGTAAGGGAAGCCATGAACTGGTTGGTAGACAGGAACTACGTTGTTGAAGAAATAATGCTGGGCTTCGCTAAGCCAAAGTGGTTCCCCCTCGTCTCAGCCTTCCCGGACTACGCTAAGCTAGCGGACGTAGTAAAGGTTCTAGAGGCTAAGTACAGTTACAACCCCGAACTAGCTAAGACAGTGATTTTCGAAGAGATGGTAAAGATGGGCTGCGAGTATAGGGATGGAAAGTGGTACTATAAGGATAAGCCGATTGTAATTAAAGTCTTGATTAGGGTTGAGGATCAGAGACGACAGATCGGTGACTACGTCGCTGACCAGTTGGAGAAGCTTGGTTTCACCGTTGAGAGGATGTACAAAACCTCGCGAGAAGCTGCTCCAATCTGGCTTAGAGGGAACCCGGCGGATGGCCAATGGCACGTCTACACGGGCGGCTGGATCACCACCGCTGTAAGCAGGGATGACGCCGACGTCTGGGCTTACTTCTACACGCCATTAGGCAGGCCGGAGCCCCTCTGGCAGGCGTACAAACCCGACCCAATCTTCTACGAAGTCGCTGCTAAACTGTGGAACAGGGAGTTCAAAACAATTGAAGAGAGGCAGGAGTTAATGGCAAAAGCAGCAGAGTTGGCAATAAAGGATTCAGTTAGGGTTTGGGTTGTAGATCAGATCGTGCCCTACTTATATAGGAGAGATGTAACCATCGCTGCAGACCTGAGCGGCGGGTTTGCAACGGCTCTCTGGTCGAGAACCGTAAGATTCGTTGATAAGGTTGGCGGAACGTTTAGAGCTGGTAACAGAGAAGTGCTGGTTGACCCATGGAACCCCGTGGCTGGCTCCAACTGGGTATACGATTCCGTTATCATCACGCCAACCGTGGGATACGCGTTCCTCACCAACCCCTACACCGGCCTACCCATGCCTGAGAGAGCAGTTAACGCTACTGTGTTTGCTGAGAAAGGGGTAGATACAATTTCCTCAAGTGATTGGTTGACCCTAAGATTTGCTGATAGAGTTGAAGTTCCGGCTGATGCTTGGTGGGGCTTCGATACGAAAGCTGGTAAGGTGGTAACAGCCGATGAAGCTGGGGTAAAGTACGCTAAGGTTAGGGTTGTGGTAAATTATGGTGACGTCTTGGGCAAGATTAGGTACCACGATGGAACAACGATGTCGATTGCAGACTGGGTTGCCCTGTGGCCATTTAGCTTCTACAGGGTGGACCCGGAGAGCCCGCTCTACGATGCTTCTGCTGTACCCGGTTTCAACGAGTGGAGGAAGTTGTTCATGGGTTGGAGGATCCTGAGCACTTCACCTCTCGTTATCGAGTGGTACGGTAACTTTACTCACCCGGAGGCCGAGTTCATCGTTACTTACTTCGCCGGTTGGTCGAACATTCCGTGGCACGTAACAGCGATAGGCATCGGGGCGGAGGAGAAGGGCTTGCTGGCCTTTAGCACTAGCAAAGCTGACAAGATGAAGGTGGAGTGGATGAACTACATCGGAGGGCCTTCGCTGAAGATCCTGGAGGATACGCTACGCGAAATGTTAGATACTGGCTACATACCCTTCAAAGAGTTCGCGAGTAAGTACATAACACCGGACGATGCTAAAGCCAGGTATCAGGCTCTTCTAAACTGGTACCAGGCGCACGGCCACTTCTGGGTTGGAGACGGTCCATTCTACTTGGACAGTGTTGACTACTTGGCCCATACGGCCGTGCTGAAGGCAAATAGGAACTATCCGGATAAGGCTGATAGGTGGGCATGGTTAGCAGATCCACCGATACCTGAGGTGAGTATAGAGGTGCCTGAGAACGTTATACCCGGCCTACCCGCCGACATTACGGTTAGGGTCAGTTACAAGGGTCAGCCCTACCCGGCCGGTAGAATCGAGTTTGTAAAGTTCCTGATTCTCGACGCGGCTGGAAACGTGCTGGGTAAAGGTGAAGCAACAGCAGTCTCTGATGGTGTGTTCAAGATTTCGGTACCCGCTGAGGTTACAGGTAAGATGACCCCTGGTGCATACAAGGTGTTGACTTTCACTTTGAGCAAGGATGCGGCAATGCCTGTAACAAGCGAGGCCAGCTTCTTGGCTATCTCCCAGATCGCTTACATGTCAACTCTGCTTGCTCGAACTGAAGCTAGGATAACCAACTTAGAGCAGAGCACAAGCGCAAGACTCTCAGATTTAGAGGGAAGAATAGCCGCATTAAGTTCCTCAGTGAATACGGCAATTGCGCTGGGAGCACTGGCTATCATCCTCGCGATTATCGCACTAGCCTTGCCGTTTGTGCGTAAAACATCTACTAAACTATCATCAGAAACAGTTGTAAGATAAAATAATATAATAATTTTATAATTTTTGTAATATATTTTTGGTAGAAATTCGAAGCAAATGTGTCGTATTTCGTTAATAAATTTTATTTTACCTTTTTGATCTTTTGTATATTTTAAGAATTGCGAAATCTTTAAAATTGAAAAATTTTTAATGAATCGTAATCGTGTGATAAGCTTTAAAATCCCCTATGTGGATGACTTGCGATGCCCATCAAAGGGTTAGTCAAGTACGTTGTTAGAAGGGGCTTGGTGCTATATTTTACTATGCTTGCCGCCATATACATTACTATACTCGTTGCTAACATGGGTGGCAAAGTCGATGAAATCATTATAGCTGATTTACGGATGAGAGTCTGGGATGAAGTAAATCGGAACCCTGTGTATAGGGCGCTTTCGGGTGCTGAGAGGGAGAGGTTAGTGAATGAAATTGTTCAGCAGGAGATCGAAAGACTTGGTTTAGACAAACCGTTCCTTTACAGAAGCCTCATTTATCTTCGCGATGCAGCTCTGCTCGAGCTAGGCCGCGCACAGTTTATGACGAGCGATACAGGGTCGAGGCTTGTGAGGAACATCATCCTTGAGAGACTACCTGCGACGGTTTTGCTTTTCACGACGGTGATGGTGATCAACTTCTTCCTTCATCTCTTCCTAGGCCTCTACCTTTCCAGGCGATACGGAAGCCTGCTTGACAAAGTCTTTGTCTCTCTCGCTCCAACATCCGTGCTTCCAGGCTGGTTCTACGGTATTATACTCATACTGATCTTCTACACGTGGCTCCACGTGCTCCCAGCCAGCGGCATAGTCGATACACCACCCCCGAGAGACCCTCTGCTCTACGCGTTAAGCGTGCTGAAGCACATGATTCTCCCGATGGCCTCCTGGATAATTTCAGGAATATTTTTGGGCGTTTATGGTAACAGGACGTTCTTCCTAATATTTTCGACTGAGGATCATGTTGAAGCCGCGAAGGCCAAGGGTCTCCCACCACGCTTAATTGAGTGGAGGTACATCCTGAGGCCCGCGCTACCCCCTATAATCACCGGCTTTGCCTTAGGGTTGATAGGCTCGTGGGGTGGCGCTATCATAACGGAGAGAATCTTTAACTGGCCTGGGCTCGGCTCGGTTGCTTACTCGGCTATAATGTACAACGACACGCCAGTCATCCTCGGCTTCACGGTGATTTATGCATACCTGCTCATGGTGACGGTGCTCATCTTAGACGTGATTTATGGTCTAATAGACCCGAGGATAAAGGTCCAGTTTGGGTGAGGCTCGATGAGCGCGACAGGAGTGGAGTACGGGTTGAAGGGTGTTGTTAAGGAGTTGCTCTCCTACAGGGCAGGTATCGTCGGTATCGGTCTGTTAGCGCTACTCCTCGCCATCTCCATTTACGCCATCGTAGCCATACCCTACGAGGAAGCGATAAAGATGTGGAGGGGTCAAGAGGCGATGTGGATCGATAACCCGAGGACAGCTGCCCCCGAGTGGGTGGAGATGTTCGTTGGTAAACGGTTGCCTCGGACGATAAAGTTTGACAGCAGGCTCCAGCAACCAGGGACCTCGAAGAGCGTAATCGAGATCCCGGCGACAGATATGAAGAAGGTGGTTATCACCTGCAGGTTCCGATACGATTACGACGAGTTGCCCAGCGAGTTTAACGTTTTTCTGTTCTCCAACTTCACGGGGTCCGCACCCTTTGTAAAGGTTGTGCTGAGAAAGCCGAGCGGTGAAGAGGTTGAGGTGATCCGCTACGTTGTAAGAGTGCCCGACGATCGGATTTACATATCGATCAGTGGCGCGGTTTTAAGCAATCTGTTATCACAATACACGGCGAAGTACCCTGTGAACGTAAGTGATAGAGTTACGCAGCTAAGTCTGATGTTCGGCAGGGTCACTCCTTCATCGCTCGAGAGCGGCGACTTCGACGTGGAAAAGGGTGATTACACGATAACTATCGAGGCCACTCTGTTCAGTAGGAGCGACGACTTAGATGCAAGGGTCGTAATATACGGCACTGTTCATGGAATAGCTGGAACTGACCACTTGAGACGTCCACTCGAGATTGCGCTGCTCTGGGGCACCCCTATAGCGCTTGCATTTGGACTCACGGCTTCATTGGTTACTACTTTTCTACAGATGCTTATCGCCGTTATGAGCGGCTGGTATGGGGGCTTGGTGGATTCCGTTATCCAGAGGGTCACTGAATTATACATGGTTATTCCGTTTCTCCCCTTCTTAATCCTAATCTCGACTTTCTACAAGATAGACATCTGGGTGCTCCTTGCAGTCATCATAGTGTTAAGCATTTTCGGAGGAGGCATCAAAAGCACGAGGGCGCTTGTCATGCAGCTTAGAGAGTACCCGTACATCGAGGCCGCGCGCGCCTACGGAGCATCAAGCTTCCGAATAATCACGCTGTACATCATTCCGAAGATCCTCCCACCTGTGGTTCCAGGTTTAATCGGTGCCGTACCGGGGTATGTTTTCCTTGAAGCCGCCCTCTCCCTACTTGGTCTAGGCGACCCCTTCCTTCCCACGTGGGGTAAGGTGATAAGCGATGCAGCCGATAACGGTGCACTGTACAGAGGCCTCTACTACTGGGTGTTAGAACCCTCACTTATGCTGATGCTCACAGCTTTTGCTTTCGCCAGTCTCGGTTTTGCATTGGATAAGATAGTTAACCCAAGGTTGAGGGAATTATAGGGTGAGGCAGATGGGCAACCCGATCATGAGCGTCCTGAACCTCCGTTTGTATTATGGAACAAGGAAGGGCATCGTTAGAGCAGTAGACAATATCAGCTTTACGCTAGAAAGAGGAGAAACCTTGGCGATCGTGGGGGAGTCAGGCTGCGGGAAATCCTCGCTAGCCAGGGCCATAATCAGGCTTC
>Ga0209080_1001123_pt1 | contig 14284 bp, 13 predicted proteins | sample JNZ110809AmetaG_FD_184123 | JGI IMG/M metagenome (GOLD analysis project Ga0209080, IMG submission 184123) | Hot spring microbial communities from Jinze hot spring, China to study Microbial Dark Matter (Phase II) - JNZ 110809A (SPAdes) (version 3) ...
GAGATGGACGGGTTAGAGAAGCTGGAAGGAGTCGTAGTGATCGGGGCGACGAATAGGCCTGACATTATTGATCCGGCTTTACTGAGGCCTGGCCGGTTTGACCGGATTATCTACGTGCCTCCGCCCGACCGGGCTGCAAGGCTTGAAATCCTCAAAGTGCACACAAGACGCATGCCACTAGCCGAAGACGTAGACCTCGAGAAGATCGCGGACGCGACGGAGGGATACACAGGCGCCGACCTGGCCGCTCTGTGCAAAGAGGCGGCAATCATCGCTCTTAGGGAAGCGGGAAAGCCCACTAGGGTTACAATGAAACGCTTCCTGAAGTCGATGGAGAAGGTGAAGCCGAGTCTGACGCCAGAGATGCTTAAGTACTACGAATCGTGGGCAGAGAGGTCGAAGAAAATGCTTCAAGGAAGAATCTCCCCTGTAAGCTTCTACGTGTAAATGGGTATGACTTCCATACTTCACGTAATACTGGTAGAGCTGCTCAAGAAGGGAACCATCACGGAGAAGGATCTTTACGAGAGTGTTAGAAAATCTGTCGAGAACGCAGGTGGTGAGCTCCCGCGCAGCGAGTTTCTCAAGCTCCTAATGACGCTCGAGCTACGGGGCTACATCAAGGTTGAAGGAACGCGAAGGGTGGTTCAGCTAGTTCGAACGCCTTCGGAAGCTCGCTAGATTTCGGGACTTAATGAAGTACGCTTGAATTTAAGGTGTTTTCAGGAGACGGTGGGCTTCGACAATACGTGAGGGCAAACCGCTATTTTCTTAAGCTACCATCGCGTACATCACGGAGGGAGCATGGGGGTTCAACTGCGCGAGCTGGTAGCCCCCGTCAAGGTGGAAATCGAATTGGAGAAGCTCTCCGGGAAGGCGTTAGCCCTTGACGCTTATAATGCTCTCTATCAGTTTCTAGCCACCATCAGGCAGCCGGATGGAACCCCCCTCATGGATGCCTACGGTAGAGTAACTAGCCACTTAAACGGTCTTTTCTATCGAACTATCAATTTGCTTGAGAAGGGTGTAAAACCGGTCTACGTTTTTGATGGAAAGCCGCCGGAGCTGAAGACGGCTGAGTTGGAGCGCAGAATGAAGGCGAGGAAGGAGGCTGAGCAGAAGTACATGGAAGCCCTCGAACGGGGGGAGCTCGAAGAGGCCAGGATTTACGCTCAACAAGCTTCGTACTTAACTACATCAATGGTGAACGACGCTAAGAAGCTTCTCAGCTTAATGGGCGTACCCTGGGTTCAAGCACCAGCCGATGGCGAGGCGCAAGCCGCCTACATGGCCGTAAAAGGCGATGTTTGGGCCGCTGCGAGCCAGGATTACGACTCACTACTTTACGGTGCGCCGAGGCTCGTCAGAAATGTGACTATTAGCGGGAGGAGGAAGCTCCCTCGACGCGACGAGTACGTTGAAGTAAAGCCAGAGCTGATTGAGCTGGATAAGCTCTTAAATTGCTACGGCATCTCGAGAGTTCAGCTTATCTACATCGGGTTGCTAATGGGTACCGACTACAACCCCGGAGGTGTTAAGGGTATAGGACCTAAGAGGGCTCTAAAGCTTGTGAAGGACTTCGCAGACATCGATACGATAGCTAAAGCCGTCGGATGGGACTTCCCCACTAAGCCAACTGATGTGGTGGTGATATTCCTTAAGCCGGAAACCACAGACGACTATGAGGTAGCGTGGCACACTCCCGACAAGGATGGGATTATCGAGTTCCTATGCGATGAGCACCAGTTCTCTAGAGAAAGGGTTCTCAATGCCATCGAGAGGCTGGAAAAAGCCTACCAATCAACCCTTAGGCAACGCACGCTGGAAGCATGGTTCACCTGATCAACTATGGAGCTCCACCCGCTCGAAGAACTCTTTAGAGGGTCTAGGAAGACCCTGAGAATTCTACGAGTCTTATTTACTGCGCAAACTCCACTAACGAAGTACTCTATCGAGTCTCAGGCAGCGCTTTACAACGCTGGAGCCGTTTTAAAGCGGCTAGAAAGAATCGGTGTTGTTAAAGCGCTGGGAGAGAGACCCAAGAGGTATGTGCTAAACAGGAGTAACCAACTCGTCTCTGCAATTGAGAAGATGATGAGGGAGGTAAACTACATTCCATAGTGGAAAGCTACGCTAACCTTTTCGCTTGGACGAGTATCGTTAATAGCGAGAGAGCTGCCCCCACAGAAATTATGCAAAGGAGGTAGTGACTCAGCGAAGCTTCTGTGCGAAATGGAAGGAGGATAGAGAGATCGGTGAAAATGATGCATAACGTCTGCGCTAAGGCGCTCAGGGCTATCCACCTGCTGGCGCGCCCCCCATTTTTAATGCTCAAGAATAGCCATACAGTTGTTGTTACAACGCCGATTGATGCGATCAAATAGTGGAAGATCAGCTTGTTGAATACGACGGGCAAAACTTGCGAGCGAAGAAGGAGATTGGTGGCACCGGTTATACCGGTTAGTATTGGGAAGGTGGCTAGTATGAGCAACCCCCCTCTAGCAGCTCGAGGTACTGAAGTGAGCAGGTTGATGCCCGCGTAGAACAGTAATGGTGAAAGAAGGGCTAATACCAAGGTACTCAACATCTGTACGTACTTTTCAATTATTGAAAGAGGATTGCTGGTTGATAGAAGTACTATAAGAGAGAAGGCGGCAAACAGTATGGCTGAAAGTTCGTAGCTGTACTTTACCAGGAAACTCCTAGCAAGTCCTCTATGCAACCTCTGACCCATGCTTTGCGCAAGCGCGCCTATGATTATAAACGGCGTTGCTACGCCGGCCAAAAACGCTGTCAGACTCGGCAGCACCGAATTGGGATGTAATAGCAGGATTGCCGTCCAAGCCAGAAGCGGAGCCGAAGCACATGGGGCAGCGGCTAGAGCAAAGAGGGCTCCCAACATTGCGGAACTAGCTACGCTTACTTTCTTGACTTCGAGACCCCGATACGTGAAAGCGGAGAATATTTGTTTAGCTGGGGATAGCTCGATAAATGCCAAACAGGCGTAAAGGGTTGCAAGAACGAAACTGATGGTGTCGGGCGTTAAACTCAACGCAATAAGGAGGGCTTGACCGACGCTTGCTACGATAGTCGCGTAAACCAAGAGGCTTGCAGATAATGCCGTTACGAATGCAAGCGTAACCTTTAGAGAGCTGCCTACCTGCCTGGCTAAAAAAATCAGATAGGCCGGTAGAACTGGGAAGAGGCAGGGTGAGAAGACTGTCTGAAGGCCAGCAAACAATGATAACACAACGCTGTGGAACTCTCCGTTCATTGAGCAGTCCCTCTCAGCTTCCTTATCGTGAGTAGGTAAGCAAGAAGAGCTAGTACAAGCACGAGTAACGATAGCACGGAGTAGAAGATCCCGCCTCCGACCCTAACGTTCACAGCTAACGTCCGCTCCTCCCTTATACCCTCACCGCCAATCACCAGGGGGATAAGATACCTGCCCGGCTCGAGATTATCGTTGGCGATTACTGTTAACGTGAACACCGCCCTGCCCCCCGGTTGAAGGCCTAGTACACGCGTGGGCTCAACATCCACTCTCATGTTCCCTAAGAGTGCACTACCTAATGAAATACTTATTTCCCTTAGTGGTATTTGACCATTATTCTCTACTAAAAGTTGAAATATGGTTGATGATCCTGGTATTAATTCAATCTCCCAATTCTGATTCATAATATTTATTGATGGTTTGCCAATTATATTAATACCTAAAACTATCTTTGAACTGCTGTTAGTGCCTATAGCACTAAATATAAAAGTTACTACTGTAGGTGAGACTGTCTGAGGTATATCTATCGTTAAGAAAACATTACGGGATTCTTTGGGAAGAATTACTATAGCTGAAAGGATGTTTTCGTACTCATCCTTTACGATCCAGTTGTAACCCGTGGGTAGGTCATCAACAGCGAAGCTAACAACCGTAGAACGCGTCCCATCGTTGGTGATTCGTAAAGGTATCGTCACTTTAGCACCGGGTTGAGCCACTACGAATTGGGACTGTGCTTCTACCTCCAAACGATCGTAGCTTGGTTCGATGTGAACGAGAACCGTCGAGCGTGAAACTATATCTAAGGCCTTAGCTTGTAGAACTATTACGTAGCTCCCTGGTTCTACATTTTCAGGTAATGTTACGGTTAGCTGAGCCACAGTGTTTTCACCTGGGTTTAAGCGTAAAGACGTTACTTGCGTGCCGTTGATAGTCACTCCGGCGAGCCAGCCGCGAGGTGGAATTGCCGAGACATTGATTGTGGCGCTCCGCTCCAAGGTGTTTACGATCTTTAACGGGATGGAAAGCTTGGAGCCGGCAAATGAAGTGACCTCGCTGTAAAACGGTATTACGAGTTCCCAGTCTCTGTAGCGTGACTCAATCGTTAACGGTATTCGCTGGGTCACGTTAGCGTAGCTGAAAACTAGCGTGAGCTTGTTTGCACCCTCCGCGTGACCAGGAACGCGTATTCGGACTTTAAGTGCTCTGGTGTCTCGGGGATTCATCATCAGATTCCTTACGGTTATATACTGCTCGCTCAGAAGCGCTACGCTCCATTCTGGAGGGGCATCTATGCTTACGTTCACTAGAAGTGTGAAAGCGCCTATGTTCGACACGATCAAGGGTAGCTCCACCGTGGAGCCCTGGTCTACGACGATATACGTGGTCCCTGGGTTCACGCTGAGTGCGTAATCCAGAGTTATGCGGCCCAAGTTGGTTGTACCCGTCGTCATAAGGTCAAGCTTTAGGGATTTTCGCTCGTACCCCCACTTATAGGCCACTATCTCATAGGTTCCTGTGCCTGGCAACACGAGCGAGAAGTAGCCGTTTTTAAGGGTTCTGGTAGAGCCGATGAATGATCCATCCCTGTACGCTTCGATGATTGCATCCTCCAGTAGTGATCCCTCAACGTCTGTTACAACACCTATCAGTGTAACCTGCTGAGCTTCCGATACTACCGCTGCTAGCGTGAAGATCGCAAAGAGCAGTAGTCCAATCGCCCTCCTCACGAGGCTGTGGGCACACACCGCCTTTTTAAGCTGCCTTTGTCAATCAACTATCCGAGTTCTGCTGGTTGCTTCATGCAGGATTGGTAGTCTCACTTTAGCCCAGGGGATGTCCGAACCGGGTCTTAAGGGTCGAGTATACGCGTCAATGTCCACTCCAGCCTCCCTAGCAGCCTCACGCCAGCCGTGAAGACCGCCACCGCGCAAGGCCCACTTAAGGAGGATATCCGTCAACTCCGATCCCCCTCTAGATAGGACGCACTGCACGTACGCCCACGCTGGCTTATAGGGTCTCACGTCAGCTACGCCCCCCAACGCCGATACCAGGGCTTCAAGCTTCCTCCTAACAGTCTTCATGTCTTCCATGCCGAACCACTGCATCGGAGTCTGCGGTTTCGGCACGAAAACGCTGACGCTCAGTTTAAGCTCGTGTTCACCGTGGAAACCGCTGTACTCGGAAATCCTTTTCACGAGGTCTGCTATAGCCCCCACGTCCCCCTCTCCTGGCAAACCAACCATGAAGTACAGCTTCAGGGATTTGAAGCCCTCTCTCCTAGCCTCTCTCGCCGCTTCAAACAGGCGCTCCTCGAGCAGGGGTTTTCTGAGGACCAGTGATAGGCCGACATTCGCCGTTTCGGGGGCGAGAACCAACATCTTCTGGCCGCTCTTAGCCAGCAGCTCAATCCGCTCCCTGGTTAGAGTGTCGATCCTTAGCGATGGGAGGGAGAGCTTATACCCAGACTCGATCAGCGCCTCCAGGATCCTATCGGCCTCCCGATGATCGAACAGGGAGAGCGCTACAAGCGTCAATTGGTTGCTACCGTTAAATCGGGAACCCTTTTCCGCTAACTGCACGATCTGCCCCAATGGACGATCGCGCTGCGGAGTGAATATGTGCCCCTCCATGCAGAATCGGCACCGCCGCGAGCATCCCCGTGCCACCTCGATAATCGTGGTTCTGCGCCACTTACCGTTTTCGGGCTGGAATTGAGCCGCGGGGTGGAACTCCAGCGATAGCTCAGCTGGATAATTGAAGGATACCTGCTCATCCCCCCTTGAAGGCACGTAAAAGCCCTGCTCGGGCTTTAAGCTGTCGAGAAACGCCCGCTTATCGCCAGCGTAGGTAACAGCTTGCTCCACTAGAATGGGCATCGTGCTCTCGATTTCGCCCACGACGAGCACGTCAGCTATCCTGCTCAAGGGCTCAGGGTTGGCTATTACGGGCGGACCTCCCACCACTACAACGTGCTCACGCTTCTCGGCGAGAGGATCAACGCCGCCAGCCAGCAGGAGCCTCACAATGTTCACGTAGTCTGGCTCGTAGTGGACGGAGAATACGATCAACCGGAAACCCCTAAGGGGTCGCCCGCTCTCCAAGCTAACAGCCGGGGGCTCCGCGCCCCTTAACTTCCTTAGAACAAACCTCTCGGCCGAGATCTCATCGAAAGAGTTCAAGTAGAAATACAGCATCTGGACTGACAAACTTCTCGCTGCAGCCTCGTAGACGGAGGGGTAGGCTACCGCGACTTCGAGGCGTCCCCTCCTATACGATTTCTTGATCACGTTGATCTCTTTTACCAGCTTCACCAACATAGGGGAGCACGTACCAATTCTTAAAAACTCGTTGAGCATCAACAATTTTAGAGCAGAAACGTGGGTTGGTCCGGTGAAAGGCTGGGCTCTAGGCAAGATTGAGCTGCATCCACTCGGAGAAGAGAGCCTCGGTGTACGATCGATGGCCCTCGGAGTCGTAACTCCGGACGCTACCGTCCTGCTGGACGCTGGAGTCTCACTGGCTCCAAGGCGTTTTGGTCTGCCACCCCACCCGAAGGAGTTTGAAGCGGCGCGTGAGGCGCGGGAGAGAATAACCAGCTTTGCCGCCCGCTGTGACGTAGTAACGATAAGCCACTACCACTTGGATCACTATACACCCAGTTTCACCAGCTACTACGAGTGGTGCGATCGGGACGTTTTTGAAAAAACGTACGCTGGCAAGCTGATATTAGCGAAGAGACCGGATAGAAGCATCAGCTTCAACCAACGGAAGAGAGCGGCAATTCTCCTGCGCGAGTTGGGGGAGGCGGGATGCCGCGTGGTTGAAGCCGATGGTTTACGCTTTGTCCTAGGCAGGACGTACATCGAGGCGCTAGGCCCATTTCCACACGGTGCTGAAAGTCCGATGGGGAGCGTCGTCTCGTTCCTCATAGAGTACGGAGGCACGCGAATCGTTTTCGCCCCTGACGCGCAGGGGCCTACGGAATCGAATGCTGCGGAGGCGATCATCTCGTTAAAGCCGAGCCTAGTTGTGATAGGCGGCCCCCCGCTCTACTTGGAAGGGCGCAAGGTGGAAAGAGAACTGGTGAGAAGGGGTTTAGAGAATCTAGCTGTCATCTCGCGCTCAACTAGGGTTATCGTGTGCCATCACACGTTGCGCGATGAAGAGTGGCGGGGTAAGCTAGCAAGCGGAGGGATTTCTGCTGCAATGACGTACGCTGAGCTGCTAGGGGCTGAGGAGAAACTCTTGGAAGCGCGGAGGCGAGTTCTCTACAAGGAGGAGCCCCCGTCGCGCCGGTTCATCGAATGGTTGCGGGCTCCAAAGGACTCAAGGGGCCCTCCACCGCTGTAACGCTCCTCCTTCGGAGTCGCGGAGGGGGGCGTTTATGGTGAAAACTCTAGCACAGCTACTTAAGGGGGTGCGCATAGAGGGATTGGTATGTGGTCGATCCTGTACTACCTGAGGAACGATCCTGAGAAGCTAAGATGGTCTCAGAGAGTGAGGGGGGAGAGCATAGAGGTCGTTGATAAAGCGTTGGAGCTTGATACGGAGTGGAGGAGGCTTCGCGCCGAGATTGACAAGCTCAGGCACGAGAGGAATATTCTCGCTAGTAGGATAGCTAGAGCCACACATGAAGAGAGGCGAGCTTTGATAGAGGAGGCCCGCAGGCTGGATCAAGCCTTGAATGAAGCGGAGAAGAGGCTGCAGAAGGTGGAGGAGGAAAGAGACCGCATTCTAAGATCGATACCGAACATAGTGCATGAGACCGTGCCGATCGGCCGAGGGGAGGAGGATAACGTTCCAGTGCGCTTCTGGGGCAAGCCGAGGGTCTGGGTGGGGTACCTCGAGAGCTTCAAGTTTCAGACGAAGGGTTACGATGTGGATTACGAGCTAATTGATTGGAAGCCACTAGGGCACGCCGATTACAGCGAAGGCTCAATGCTCATCGATACTTTGAGAGCCGGTAAAGTGGCGGGAGCGCGCTTTTACTACATGTTCGATGATTTCGTGTGGCTCGAGTTAGCGCTCGTAATGTACGCGCTCGACCACCTGGCGAAGAAGGGCTTCCAGCTCGTGATTCCGCCCTATATGCTCAGGAGGAAGCCCCTCGAGGGCGTGATCAGCTTCCTAGACTTCGAGGACATGGTGTACAAGATTGAAGGTGAGGACCTGTACCTGATCGCTACCGCGGAGCACCCCTTAGCATCTCTCCACATGGATGAAACGATACCGCGAGATGAATTACCCCTGCTTTACGCCGGGCTGAGCCCATGTTTCAGGAAGGAGGCAGGCGCGCACGGCAAGGATACGAAGGGGATATTCAGGGTGCACCAGTTTACGAAGGTCGAGCAGTTCGTATACTGCCTCCCTGACGAATCGTGGGAGTGGCACGAGCGTCTCATCAGAAACGCGGAAGAGCTCTTCCAGGGACTGGGGATCCCGTACCGGGTCGTTAACGTCTGCTCAGGCGATCTCGGAGTAGTCGCAGCTAAAAAGTACGATCTAGAAGCTTGGATGCCGGCTCAGGGCAGGTACAGAGAGATGGTGTCTTGCAGCAACACGACGGACTACCAGTCCTACAGGCTCAACATACGCTACGCGAAGGCGAAGGGGGCCCCAGCTGAGGGGTACGTTCACACCCTCAACTCCACAGCGATAGCCACCACTAGAGCGATAACAGCCATCGTAGAGAACTACCAGGAGCCTGACGGTACTGTAAGGATCCCCCCTGTGCTAAGCGAGTACTTAGAGGCGTTTGAAAGAGCTCCCAAGGACCGCATCGAGCCGCGAAACCGCAGCCAGCGTAGTGTTACTTAAATCATGTCCAGTAGTTTGCGGCTGAGCACCCATTCCCTTAGCTCACCTTTAATCACTATACGTGCCTTTTTCAGCTCGTTGAGGTTTCTTGAGTTGGTGAGGAAGAGCACTCTCCTCAAACCTTCGATCACTCTGCGGACGAAGTTCAAGGCACCTTGGTAACCCCCCTCCATCGTTGCACGTAGAACTGGGTACGCGAAGCCGCAAATATCGGCGCCCAGCCTAAGCGCCTTACCAGCATCAATGCCGTTTCTAAGCCCTCCTGTGGCTACTACGAGGAGAGTATTCGTTGCGGCTCTTACTTCAAGAATGCTCGCTGCAGTTGGAATACCCCATTCTGAGAAATCTTCGCACAGTTGCAACAGTAAAGGATCGTCCTTTAAGAGCGCGCGTATCCCCTCAATCCTAGCGAAGGAAGTCCCCCCCGCTCCTCCCACATCGATCCCTTTCACGCCGATTGCCGCCAACTTCTCCGCCGTCTCGCGGCTGATCCCTGCCCCGGTCTCCTTCACGATTACCGGTACGGGGGCTCGCTCTACGAGCTCCCTCAGCCGCTCCAGCAGTCCCGCGTACCTAGCCTCCCCTTCGGGTTGAAGGGCTTCTTGAAGGGGGTTTAAGTGGACGGCGATAGCGTCCGCGTCGACCATATCGACTATGTCCTCGACAGCGTCCAAGCTCAACCCCTCAGCTAGCTGGCTAGCCCCAATGTTGGCTACAACGGGCACACTGACTGCGACTTCTCTTACAACACTAAACGTGTCTCTCACTTCCGGGGCCTCTAGGGCGGCTCTTTGGCTGCCCACGCCCACCGCGATACCCATGTCCTCCGCGACGCGCGCGAAGATTAGGTTGAGCTTTTTGGCCAGCTGTGTTCCTCCAGTCATGCCGGAGATCATAAGGGGCGCGCGCAGTTTAAAGCCAAAAAATTCGGTAGTGAGCGCTGCATCGCTCATGTTCATCTCTGGTGCGGCCACGTGGACGAACTCTACGTACTCAAACCAGCTGGTTTTCACCCGATACTGTGAGTCTGGCTGGAGGGAGAGCAGTATATGGTCATCCTTCCTGGCCAGCAGCCTCTGCACTCGCGAGTCCAAGATGCTCACTAGGCTGCGCTCGTGACTTTCCCCTCTTTAACCTTTTTCCGTTTAACTGCTGAGAAAAACCGCGCGGAGTAGCGATTTAGGACTCGGGAGCTGATAGTATTTCCCTATAGAAGCAGACGCTGGCGTACCCCACGACCTCCGAGTAGTCGCCGGTAACGTCACCGGAGTTCGCGTACTTTAGCAGCTTCACCCTTACCGGAGGCATTTCTCTAGCTGCGGCGATGAGCGTCATGATCGCACCGTAGCCGCACGCCGTGACATCTTTCTCGATTATCACGTCGTAAAGCCCTCTATCGTCAAGTCTGAGAATCGCGTCTATAGCTGCCCTATCCTTCTCAGCTGCTTTGCGCGCCTCCTCGTAGTGCGTGAAGTCGCTGCTAGCCACTACGTACGCTTTGACCCCCAGCTCCTTTAGAACCCTCGCTATGGCTCTCCCCAGCTTCCTGGATACCGTAGGCTCCTGAAGGTACATGCTGATCGGAACGATCTTGAAACCTTCACCAAAGATGTACTGCAGAAATGGCAGTTGCACCTCTAGAGAGTGTTCATAGGCGTGCGCGCTGTCATCCAGCGCGGCCACCTCGCTCCATTCGATAATCCTCCTGGCCACCTCCTTATCCACCTCAACCGTGCCCAACGGGGTTTCCCATGCATCAGCTTCGGATACAGCCACAGGCATGCCGAGAGCGTGATGGTTCGGCCCCACTAGGATGACAACTTCTGGGGTACCACTACTGGCTATCTCAGCGTACGAGTACGCTGCAACATAACCCGAGTACACGTAGCCAGCGTGGGGAACCACTGCTCCTAATACGGAGCCAGCATAGGGACCCGGTTTTTGGAGCCTTGCACCTGGCCCCTTGAGAAAGGCCTCCTCGAGCTGCCTTAGTAGGCTTTCCCTCGAACGCTCGTAGAATAGCCCAGCGACTGCGGGCCTCCTGATTCTCACGGGTTTCAGATGACCTCTCCAGTTATTAAGACCTTTGCCTCGAAATCCTCCGGCGGTACGGGTAGCTCACCGGTGGGCGGTAGCTCTCCTCTCTCCCTTAGTACCTGCCTTGCCAGCAGCCAGTATAGCAGGGCCAGCGCTCTTCTACCCCTATTGTTGGCCGGAATAACTAGGTCAACGAACTCCAACGGACTATCGGTGTCGCAGAAGGCTACGACCGGGATGCCCACCTTTGCCGCCTCGCTAATAGCCTGTATATCCACTCTCGGGTCTGTCACGACGAGGAGATCCGCCTCAACGTAGCTGGGTAACTTAGGGTTAGTTAGGGCACCCGGGGGGAACCTGCCTAAGATGGGTACGCAACCGGTAAAGGCACAGAAACGCTGAACCGGTTTAAAGCCGTACTGCCTAGCTGATACTACCACCACGCGCGAAGGGGTGTACCGCGCTATAACGCGGGCTGCGATCCTCAACCGATTGTCTGTCTCTAGCACGTTAAGCAAGTAGAGTCCATCGGGGCGGACACCGTAGATGAAGCGCTTCATGAAGGCGCTCTTCATGCGGGTACCGATCCTGACCCCAGCTGCGAGGTACATCTCCAGTGGTACAAGGAGTTCTACCTCTTTCAGCTCCTCTCTTATCTTCGTGATGTCTTTCGCACGCTCCTCCTCAGCCACGTTTCGTGGCCTCTGCGCTTCGCTTTAAAAAGTTCTTGGCACAGCTCCACGCGACCCGACTCCACGAAGAGGTACGTGTTGGATGGAGGGCGCCAGTAGGGTATTCCGAGGACCCAACTTTCGCGCCAGCTACCGGTGTTTGCAACCCTCGCCTCGTAATCGATACCGGGTATGTGAGTGTGTCCCATGAATAGCCACCAATCCGCTGGTAGTCGCAGCTTCTGCCTCAACGCTTTCTCCAGGAACAGCTCCTTTCCCAGGGATTTCATTAGGAAGTTAATGAGGAAGGCTTGTGCACCGTTTCGCAGCGCCAAATCCCCGTGCGTAAGGAAGGCTGTAAGCCCTCCTAACTGCGCGATAACCGGGCCTGGGTACACGTGCAAATCCAACTCATCGGACTTGAAGTGCACAGACTCCCGAAGAATGGGGTCGTGGCTGGAGAGGCTTGTCACGAAAATCACCCGTAAACCTCTCGCCCCCTTGAAAATGCATCTCAGCGCCTTTCCCACCTCGCTAGCGCTCAAGAGTCTGTGTAAGTCGTCGAAGAGATCGCCGAGCACGATCAGGGTTTCCACCCCCCTGCTCGCCGCTAAAGCAATGATCGTTCGAATACTCCGACTACCCGGGCGATAATGCGTGTCTGAAACAAGGATTACCGGATCGCTGGCGAACGCTGCGTATGGTTTCACAGGAGGGGGTTAGCGAGTAATCAAAAAGGTATTGCGGCGTGCAGCTTTTAAGCTCAGGATCGATGGACTATCGTGGATCTTCGAGCAATCACAGGACTAGCGCTGGTTGTAGTTGCCTGTTTAGCGTTGAGCGTTTTCGGTGCGCCACAGGCTACCGTTTTTATCGATGTGGGCGAGGGAGGGAATGCGACAGTGAGGTTAGTGATCTGGGACAGCACGAGTGGGAGCATATCCATGTACCTCCCCCGCTTCGAGAATTGGAGTTACACGTTTTCGGGCGGTAATGTCACCAACATTGAAATCCAAAATACCAGCGCCTACTTCTATAACAACGTTACTTTCGCCTACATCGCCACATCGGCCCACAGCTTCTCTTTGAACATCAGCTACAACTTCCCCTTCGCGGCACTTTATACTTCAGATAAAGGGTGGTTCATGTCACCACTCTTGGGTGCAACACCTCTTTCGAGCTTCTCTGCGGTCATAACGATTGCCGACCTAGGCACCCTCAGAGCTGTGACGCTTAATGGAGCTCCCACGACCTACGCACACGAAGGCAAAACGCTACGCGTGCCGATACCGACCACTTCAGCGGGAGGCGCACGCGTTACTATCGATTTCAAGCCAGATAAATCAATCGAGGAAGTCATCCTCAGCGAGAACATCAATGGAATTAGAGTGAACCTGCAAGCACCCTATTTCTACGGGGGATTACTAAGCAAGATCGCGGGTACGGTGAGAGATGTCACACCCATGCTACGTGAAATCTTCGGTTACAGTCCACAAAACCTGGACTTCAAGCTCTTTCTACCAACGATGATGGATCTGAGCGCGTTAGGCTACGTCATGGGTGAGGACATCAACGCGGGTGGAGAAGGTCCCGTATACCTCAATTTGGCGTTGGTACGCTTCAAGGAGGGTTACATGGAGACTACAGTGGTTCACGAGCTAGTTCATAAGATACTGGGGGCACTCGGGGTGCCAGCTTCGCGCGAGCTACGCTGGTTCCACGAGGGAGTGGCGCAGTACGTATCGCTAAAGACTTGCAAGGAACTGGGGTTGGACATCAACGATACTCTCGCAAGCCTTGAGGAGGCTGCGAAACTGTTCAGGGAGGGAATTGTAAAACCAGGATTCGTGAGCTTCTGGAACCCGTCCGGGGATGAAGGGCGCTACTACGCGGCTTCCTACTACATTGTTTCATCGTTGGCTGAAGGGAGGGGGGGATTGGCCTACATCAAGCGAGTGGCGGAGGAGATTAGGAGGAGAGGCGGTGTTCGATCAAACGAGGAACTAGTGGAAGCACTGAGCGCTGCGGCGGGAGAAGATCTAACTCCTCTGTTCAAGAATTGGGGTTTCCAGGTCGAAGTAGCAACCTATCACATAGTTACTCGCCTAACTTCCTGGTGGGTTCTCACCGTTGCAGCGATCCTCATCGTAGCGGCCGTAGCATTCTCTCTGTTCATCATACTTGCAAGGAGAAGATCCGCTAGGTGCCCGTACTGCTACGCCGAGACCCCTAGAGATGCAGCGTACTGCCCATACTGCGGCTACCCCCTGAAGCGCAGCGAGGAGTGGCAGCTATAAATCGTCCTCATCCTGCCTGTAAGGTTCGCCACGGGCAGCTCTCTCGAGGGCTCTCCTCGCCTCCCATCCCAGGTAGAAAGCATGATCGGAGGAGAGGAGGATGGCGAGCGGCTTCAGCTGCCTGTAGCTTCCCACCCGCAGCCTGGAGGATAGCTGCCCCAGGGGCGTTCTATGCTCCACTTCTAGGT
>Ga0209080_1001127_pt1 | contig 14254 bp, 14 predicted proteins | sample JNZ110809AmetaG_FD_184123 | JGI IMG/M metagenome (GOLD analysis project Ga0209080, IMG submission 184123) | Hot spring microbial communities from Jinze hot spring, China to study Microbial Dark Matter (Phase II) - JNZ 110809A (SPAdes) (version 3) ...
CCTGAAACCCTTGTTTCAAAACAGATGCTTAAAACTACTAATAGGGCAAGTAAGAATACCGCCTTATTCCTCCCTCGACACCGCATTGCTAGCAGTAATTTTTAAGAGTGGTTAAAAACCTTTATTTAAGTATAAGAGATTGTAGACGATGCTTCACAATTACGTTTCGAAAAAGGCGATTATTCACCCCACCGTGTGTTTTGAAGGGAATAACGTAGTCTTGGGAAGAAGCGAAATAGGTGAGAAAACGTACATTGGGCTGAATACGATAATAGGCTATCCCTCTAAGAAAAGCTTCTCAGAGAAGAATGTGATGCCAGAAGATATTAACGAGCTGGACTCGCTATCACAGGGGACGCGAATAGGCTCAATGTGCTTTATAAGATCTGGAAGCATAATATACGAAGACGTTTTAATCGGGAACAATCTGACAACTGGCCATAACGTATTAATAAGAGAAGGAAGTAGAATTGGGGAAAACTGTCTAATAGGAACAGGGACAATGCTTGACGGAAGCGTTAAAATAGGCAATAACGTTAAAATCCAATCAGGCGTATATCTTCCCCATGAAACTATTGTTGGAGATAATGTTTTCATAGGGCCATATGCTTGTGTAACGAATGATCGCTATCCGGTTTCTGAAAAATTACGTCCAGTCACAATAGGAAACGGTTGCATAATAGGGGCGAATTCTACCTTAATCGCGGGGGTGAGCATTGGCGATGGTTCAGTAGTTGCAGCAGGATCCGTAGTTACCAGGGATATCCCACCCAACGTAGTCGTAGTAGGGGTACCAGCAAGAATATATGCATCTAGGGAAGAATATGAAAGGAAGAGGGTGAGACATGAGCATGGAGAATGATATCGTCTCTGAAGTAAGAAGGGCTGTTTCAAGTGTTGTAGATCCTGAGATAGGTTTAACATTGGGAGAGCTTAATTTGATTAAAGACGTTAGGAGCGAGGGGGAAAAGATCATCGTAGAATTTATAGCTACAACACCTTTTTGTCCACTTGCTGAAGTTCTCGCAATGATGGTGAGAGATGCTGCTAAGGAGGCTGCTAAGGGTAGGAATGTCGCCGTGTATATTAGAAACCATGTGAATGAAGAGGGTATTAATGAAAGGATCAATAGGGAATAGTTTAGCAGATCCTGTATCTTAGGATGGCACCAATGCCGCCTATGTTATTAAGCTTATCTGCAGACTCGTGTTTACCGCTGACTATCGTTACTCTACCTCCATAACTCTCTACTAAGCGCATCATGTCTGTCACCTTATTTAACAACTCACGCGATCTAGAAGCTAGTTTAACATGTATTATCAAATGGCTGACAGCACCTCTTTCAACAGCCTTCCAAGTTTCTTCAACACCGTATACCGCCATATCCTCCGCAATGTTTTTAAGAAGGTCTTCTATAGCTAAAATCTCGTCAATGCTCTTCAATTCCTTTGCTACAACTTTCATTTCACCACTCTTAAGAAACTCGTTGATTGCAGAAATTGTCCCCCCAGAAGCATGAAAACACCCTACAATAGCACTATGAATATCCTTATACTCCTCTTTGAGAAACCTTAAGAGTGATTCGCGTATTACAGTATGACCTATTATTATTATCTTAGGCTTCTCCTTAATCCAGATTTCTCTTAATAAGTTTGTAATTTCTTTAAAGAACCTTCTTACCGATGCCTCATGTTCTTCAGGCAGGTTTTTACCAGGAACATCTTGCTCGATAGTATTACTTTCCACAATGCCGTAATCCTTTACGATAGCTATAGTAGCAGTTCCGAGTTCAACCGCTACGACTATTAGCTTCTTAGTATTCACTTCCTGATTAAGGATCTTTTCATGAATTGGAGAAATTTCTTGTTTCTCAAGTATAAGCCTGTCTCCAACTCCTATAGATAATGTATGGTAATGGCCTTTAACACCTTCAAGATCCTCTGGACATTCTAGAACCCGGCCCTTAAGGTGGATGGTTTCTGAGGAAATATCGAATTCAACCTCCTCAACCATTATCTTCATGAAGACTTTACGCCTAATCTTCTCATCACCGTCAATTTTAACGACTCTAGTCGTTTCTGCAGAAGCTAAGTCGTTTTTATCAATAAGATGATAGACTTTCCATAATTCTTCTCCTGAAAAAGGCTTTATTTCAAGAATTCCCTTGTTATAGTCAACTTTGATCATTGAAAACACTTCTCCTCTTTTTGCGTAAATTCATTTCGCCAATTCGGCTTAGACAGAAAACAAATATAAACGTTATTTGAACAGCTAGAGTAAGGGTTTGCGAACTCTAATTATTAAGAAAATTGTTAATGCGATTAGTATTATAGCTCCTGCAATTATTAGAGACATTTCTTGAAAAACTGGCGTCTCTCCAGTTGTTGGAGAAGTTGTTGAAGGAGTTGTTTCTTCAAACTCTGAAGTAAGGGGTACGGTGCTGTTTATGTTTTCCAATGTCAGAATTGTTACAGAGTGTGGTTCAAAGGCGTATGTGAATACCCCATTGCTAACGTTTAGTGTTACGTATTTTGTTGTGATTTTAACGACATCTGGTGATTTGAAATCGTTTTTAGAGAATATATCTGGCCCGTTCAACTGAGATTCTTTACACACTGACTTGGGTTTAAAATCCTTCAGTATGATTGTTGCATTTGCCATCCTATCGGGATCCTTATTAATCACAGCCAAGTATAGGAAGTTGCCCTCTTCATCAATCGTCGCAGAGACATCTAAAATGTTAATAGAAACACCCTTAGTCAATGTCTTTAACGCTATTTTCCCAGTATTATGCCTATAAAGCTTGAAAGCTAAGTAAATCGGATTAACATACATTTCCCCCCTATCACTGGTTACTATTGCTGGCAGTGCATTTACCAGTTGTGCAAAATTCGCAATGGTAACGTTATTACACAACCTGTGAAACACATGGAACATCCCGGCAGCCATAAGACCATCACAAAGCCTTACAGACTGTGATAAACCGTCTGTTGCATTCTCATACCAGACACCCCATTCGTCCAAAGCTATTTTAATCTGCTTTCCAGGCTTATTTTTCAAAACAGAATTGATTAGGTTTACCGTTTTCTTGAGCTCGTATTCTACATTAATCGGATAATTCACAATAGCGAAGTAATCGGTATATCCCGGTTTCCAACAGTAGGTGTGGAGTGATAGGTAATCAATATGGTCTCCAGCAACCTCTAATACCTTCCTATTCCAATATTCACCTTCGCTCCCTCCCCAAAACCATCCAACAGCAATAATTTTTATAGAGGAATCCACTTTCCTCATTGCCTCCGCAAACTCTATTACTTTTCGAGCGTAAGTATCTGCATCCATATGGCCTATTTCCCATGAACCGTATAGTTCGTTTCCAATACCCCAGTATTTCACACCATAGGGTTCCGTATGGCCATACTCAGCTCTAAGCCTACCATAGGTCGTGTTTAAATCTCCATTACAATACTCCACCCATTCAGCTGCTTCCTGAGGCGACCCGGATCCAACGTTCACCGTTATATAGGCTTCAGCACCTACTTCGCGACAAAAATCAATAAACTCGTCAGTTCCAAACTGGTTTGATTCTATTCCTCCCCAAGCAGGGTTTGGACGAACAGGTCTCTTATTCTTGGGTCCGATACCATCTTTCCAATGATATCCATCGGCGAAGCATCCTCCTGGCCACCTGATTATTGGGGGACTTATTGCCTTGACTGCGTTTAATACGTCTAGTCTCAATCCCCTAAGATTTGGTATTTTTGAATTCTCGCCAACCCATATTCCGCCATAAATACATCTTCCGAGATGTTCAATGAAATGACCGTAAATCTTAGGGTCAATCTCACCAATCCTATCATTGGTCACTCTTATCTCAACTTTCAGTACCTGTCCCTGACCCTGAGATTCCGATGTGTAAATTGAATCCACTATTAAGACAGTTAGTATTATCCAGAGTATCAAATTGGAGATCCTTCTCCTATGCTTGATATTTCGGCTTTCAGAAGAAAACGATTTTGACTTTCTTAATGCTTGGAACATTATTAACTATTGATGTTAGGACAGTAAAAAGTAAATAAAATTTTCGCAAAATAATGGAAGCATAGTGACTTTCAACCACATTTTATGTCATAGAGTAATCCCGTACTCATCCTAACCATGGTTTAATATAGAAATTTTACGATGTTAATAGAAAAAGCGTAATCAGGCCTCTTTAAAAGCAGAATCTAACAGAAAAATATTTAATCCCCTTCTATTACAGATTAAAACAGCCGGCGTAGCTCAGCAGGTAGTTTAACAGCCTACAGCAGCGGACTCCAAAAAGGAGGCTGAAGCTGTTAACCCGTTGGTCGGAAGTTCGAGTCTTCCCGCCGGCGCTTTTAAACACTTCTTACCTCTTTATTGACTACTTCTCACTTGTCTTTTAGAAAACATTCTATATGTCGTTATTAACCAACGTAGAACATTCTACAATTCTTAAATGCTCGTCTCACGAGTATCTTGACTACATTTGTTAAACTGGGTTTTAATTTATCTAAATCATTTTTAATCTAGCACTGAAATACTATCCTTTCAGCCTCGATAAAAGACCTATCACGCCCAGTATTAGTAGAACCAGACTGACAAATAGGAAGAAGGGATACATTTTTTCAAGCTCCTCTCCAGTCTCAATAGTGCAGTATAATAGTAGGGCTCCACAGCATGTCAAGAGTATTGCAAACAGTTTCGCAACTAATACGTCTATTTTCAAACCGTCCTCTGCACTATGTTCTTTAAGATAAATCTTTCCCTCGAATTCAAGCCAGCCTCTTCTTTAAATAAACGTCAACTATATAAGAAAGGCCGTATTTGCTGAATGCTTCCTGTTCAGCCTTCTTCTTTATTTCAAAGAACTTTTCGATTTCCCTCTTCCACGGGTCTTTGGAATATCTTTTGTCCTTCTTAAGCTCGTTAAGCCTCTTTATATCTATGTCCAGAAGCTTCGTGCTGGGAAGCTTATACTCCTCTATGTCTGAAGCATAAACTCCCATCCATTTCGCCCTGGGTGTAGCGAGTTCTGGGACATGAGCTGCATTAGCTGAACCCGATATTATGACTTGCGCTATGTGGAGGCCCCATGGGTCAGCATCTGTAAAAATATAGACTGGCAAGTCAAGCTCAACGTTAAGCCTTCTTATAAGACGCCTTGTAGCACGAGGGGCTTGTCCTGCAGTATGAATCAATATAGCGTTGTATTTCTTCCAAGCCTTTTCTTCTATGAACCTTGTGAACATCGCACCTTTCTCTATGCAGATGACTTTATCTGCAGAAGTTTTTATAAACTTCGCTGTGGCTAAAGCAGGCCCTATCATTAGCCCGTCTGGATGCGATGTCAAATTGATCCTTTTACCCTCATAGCCTTTCACTGTATATTCGATTGTAAGATCTGCGAAAATGGCACTCCTCTCTTCAGGGTAAATGTTAAAATCCTCTCTCGGAGTTCCTATTATCGACTCTAGTTCAGTTATTATTCTATCCGATTCACTCTGATCCTCAAAGCCCAGGTCAACACCTTCAGCCATGTAGAAAACATCTCTCAATGTACTCGTCTTATCTTCGTCTATCAGTTTCCTCGCAACGCTCGCAACCCATATCAATTGGGTAAGAGGCTTTAAATGTTTCACATTCCTAGAAGTGCGAAGGGCTTTCTTAGGTCCAAGTACGTAATGGCCTTTCTTTTCGTCGAAAACAATATTGTCAACAGTTCTCAGGGGTATTTCGACGGAGGGAGGTTCCTTCTTCTCAACTTGCTTAAGTATTTGGACAGCCAATCCAACTATGTTCCTCCAAGCCTTAGACTCCTTTTTCATCGATTTGAGAAAACGTATTGCTTTTTTAAGCCTTAACCGGGATCACTTCACTCATCATTAAGGATATAATGAGTATTGAGGAAGAAATGTATTTAGGACACTTAGACATACTTTAATCCGAGGCGGCAGGTAGGCTCGGGGGGCTCGCCATCCCCTGTAACCCGAAACTGGCGACATGCGGGGAGCTGATAACCGTGGGGACAGGGTTGATCCACGTAGCTGTTTACGGCAGGTCTGTGAAAGCCGTTCCTTACTGGGCGGGTGTGGCAGAACATGCCCGCTGTAGGGCGGGTAATGTCTGCCTAATTACCGAACCCCGCTAGGCCCGGGAGGGAGCAGCGGTAAGGTAAGCTACCCGCGTTGGTAAGAGACGGCTGGAGGCTAAACCTGCCGTATATGGTTGCGTTGGAGAAACCCGATCCCCATGGGGCTGCCGCCTCTTAAGAGGATTATATTATCGTAAAAGCGACCCATTATTGTTAAAAAATACTTTAATATTCTACCCGTCCCGGTGACTCTGCAGTATATTGCATGTGTGGGATAATAGGTTACATAGGTAGAAAAAACGCTTCTCAAATAGTTTTAGATGGGTTAAGACACTTAGAATACAGGGGCTATGATTCTGTAGGCTTCGCGGGAGTGTTAAATGGTAGACTGGTAATAAAGAAGGATGTGGGAAAGGTGGATGAAGTACATGCTAGGCTTAATTTCCTAGAGCATAATCTGAACTTAGCAATAGGGCACACTAGGTGGGCGACTCATGGGAGAGTTACTAGGGCTAATGCTCATCCTCACACTGATTGTAACAAGAAAGTAGCAATAGTCCACAACGGGATAATAGAAAACTATGAGGAGTTGAAGAAAGAACTCGTTTCAAGAGGGCATGAGTTCAAGAGTAAGACTGATAGCGAAGTTGTAGCTCACCTGATAGAAGAGAACTTAATTGATGGAATGAGCTTTGAAGAGGCTTGTTTTAATGCTTTTAAACAGCTTGAGGGGGCCTATGCTATCCTTGCTGTTAAAAACGACGAGCATAAGATCGTTGCTATAAAGAAGGGTTCGCCTTTGGTAATAGGCTTAGCTGACCATGGTTCTTTTGCAGCCAGCGACATACCTGCTTTCCTCAACTACACTAAGAAAGTCGTTTACCTTTATGATTATGACATGGTTGTTCTAAAACCAGAGCCTGTTTTCTACAACATTAAGGACGGTGTTCTACTCAGAGTGGAAAGGCCTATTCAAAGCGTAGATTGGGATGCTGAAAAGGCTAGAAAAGGAGAGTTTGAACATTTCATGTTAAAGGAGATTATGGAACAGGTTGATACTGTTCAGAGGGCAGCAGCCCAAGATAAGAAGATTCTAGAGAAAATAGCAAGTGAAATAAGGAGGGCGAGAGGAGTTTTCCTAGTCGGATGCGGTTCTAGCTATCATGCTTGTTTAACGGCTAGCTATGTATTCTCCAAGGTTGCGAAAGAGCACGTTAATGTTGTTTTGGCTTCCGAATTCCCCAATTATGAACATTTTTTAACAAAAAGAACACTCATCATCGCAGTTTCACAGTCAGGTGAAACGTACGACGTGCTAGAAGCCATTAGAGCTGGCAAGAAAAGAGGGAGCAAGATAATATCTATCGTTAACGTCATGGGGTCTAGTCTAGCAAGGGAATCAGATGCATTCCTCCTGATGCATGCTGGTCCAGAGATATGCGTCCTATCAACCAAGACTTATACTTCGCAAATAGCCCTCTTAAACCTACTAGCTTACACCCTTGTAGGAAAGTATGAAGAGGGAAAGAGGAGGCTAAAGTACCTTTGGAATGTTATCTACTATCTCACTTCAGCAAACACTAGGAATAAGATAAAGAGGCTTGCTGAAAAGCTCATGGATGAACAGCACATCTTCTGTATAGGTAGAGGGTTACAATATCCAACTGCAATGGAAGCTGCTCTGAAGATTAAGGAGGCGAGCTACATTCATGCAGAAGCCTTTGCAGGAGGAGAATTGAAGCATGGGACGATTGCACTAATAGAAGAGGGCACTCCCTGCATAGTCTTCGTTTCTGAAGAAGACAGTAAAGAAATACTGTCTAATGCAACAGAAGTTAAGTCAAGAGGAGGATACATCATAGGAATATCGCCTCTAGATAATGAGATTTTCGATTTCTGGATAAAAGTGCCTGAATGTGGAACAGAGAACCCTATTGTCCAGATAATACCGATTCAAATACTAGCATACCAATTAGCTGTCTTAAGAGGGTACGACCCTGATAAGCCCAGGAACCTTGCAAAAAGCGTAACCGTGAAATAGGATAACTACAAAAGACAATTGTATTCTCACCCTTTTCTTTTAAATTAAGACTAAAATATCATGGGCCAGGCCGGATTCGAACCGGCGATCTCCCGGTCGCTGATTTAAACCGTATTATCAGCCGGGCGCCTTAAACCAGGCTGGGCCACTGGCCCCATCTTCCTATTTTATTAAACCAACTATTAAATTTTTTGAAGGATTTGGAAAATCAGAATCAGGCTAATTTACGGGCCCGACGGGATTTGAACCCGCAACATTTACCCGCTGGTTTTAAGCCAACTCTGGGTTAAAAGCCCAGCGCTCTAACCAGGTTGAGCTACGGGCCCTAGGATAACCCTGTTTGAGAGGGTTAAAAACGTTTTCTCGGCTTAAGGTTTCTTGTCCGATTTTTAACTCAGTATCGTTATAAAGAACTCGTTCAATTCCCTTAGTCTTTTTATGGCAGGGTGCTCCGAGCCGAGCTTCTCTTCAAAGTCTCTCAGAGTTTCCTCAAATTCCACCCTCTTATCCCCATCAACAAGCTTATCTGAATAGCATACTATTTTCTCCTCGAGCGTTTCTGGAATAAGGTCCGTATTACCCAATCCGAGCTTCTCAGCCTCGTCTTTAGGTATTCCCCCTCCTACATGTCTCTCCACTATTCTCGCAAGCCTATCGTCTAATTGCCTCCTCCTTATTATTCTCCCGCCGATTACGCCATGAGAAACATCGTGGGTAACCGATCTCCCTATGTCATGGAGGAGCGCTCCTGCAACAACTAGCTTCTCGTCAACATCATAGCCTTTAAGCCGTATTTTACTTACAATCTCCTTAGCGATTTTCGAGACTCTGATAGCGTGTTTAATAACGTTTTCTTCAACACCCTCTTCTCGCAATATTTTCAAGCATTCTTCCTCTTCAGGTATACTACTCTTTCTCTTCATCTTCGATCGTCTTTATCAGTGTTTTCAATCTCCTAATATAATCCTCCTTGTCCATTCTCTGAAGGGGGTCGCCACATACTGGGCATTTGAAAAGGTTTTCAACAGCCTCATCGAAAGTGAGTATTCTATGGCCTTCCTTACCGCAGTGATAAAGCTCGTTTTTCTCTACGAAATCGAGTTTCTCCTTGAGTTTCTGGAGTATTACCCTCCTGTAATTGGCAGCTATGCTTTCAGCCTGGTCTATGAGTGGTAACCATAGGAATATGCTCTTTATCTTATCGCCTTCCTCCTTCTTTATCTCCTCGTATGTTATCAAAGCCTTCTCATAGAGCTTGAAAAGGATCTTCCTAACGTCGCCGACTCTTAAACCCGTCTTTGTTGCAATCTGTTCTTCACTAGCTTTCTTGAGTTGAATAAGTGCTTCCGCAACCTCAATAGCCTCGTCTCCACCTATTAAGCCAACTATCTGAGTGTAGAGATGACCCAACGCGTCAAGCCTTTCCTCACTCAAACCTATTCGCCTTATAAAAGGGGTTCTTACATATTACTTTTCCTCTGGGAGATGGGACAATGAAAAATCGGGGTTTTTCATGTTGCATATAAAGCTCCCTCCCTTGAAAGAGCCTATCCAAGAATACTGCCAGCGCAGCTATCTCAGAATGTGGTTGATTCGTTATAGAAACGTTATAATCCGAGACTCTATAGGCCTCACCGGGAACCTTCTGTCCACCTATTATTACAAGAATCCGCTTAAACTCCCTTATATAGTTGATAACGCTTTCGACAGGCATACCGTACATGGTAAGGTGAACAATTAAACTGCCAGTGTCCCTCCATTTCTTCACGGTCTCAAGCCAGTTTTCGCTATACTCAACAGTAACCTTACCACCCCAGGTTTTAACTATCCTCCTCGCGTTTTCCTCAAGCTTAGAATCTTTATCTCCGTGAATGATAAAGGCTTTTGCACCAAAGGCTCTCGACACTAGGAAAGCATGCGTAGTCACTCTCTTATCTCTAACTATTCTATGGCCAAGCCGTAATACGCCTACTTCAAAATCTGCTTCAATCATTCTTCGTCGAGGCTTTCGCGGAGAACGTCTCCTAAAGTTATACTTGACAATGGTTTTGAAACATGCTTAGTAGAAACATGCTCTTGAATTTCCGAACTAGGCTTAAGCAACTTCACCTTTAAAGCATCCTCTATCTTCTTGACATCTGGAATTGACGGAACTATCTTGCCTGCCTCGATCTTTCTTATCAGAGAGGTTTTTAAACCAGTCCTAGCCCCAAGCTCTTCTTCATTCCAACCGAGCTCCTTAATCCTCTTTTTTATTATGTCCCTATAATCGTCTACAAGCTCCATTAGTTCCATTTTGAAACCGCTTACCGTCGTTTCAATAACTTTCCTTTCAACAACCTTACGAACCGGTTTTGGCACTATCTTCTTCGATGGAGGCTTCATAGTCAACTCTGGAATTTTCTCTTCAATCGGTATTTTCCTCGTAAGCGTGTTGAAACAGTTTAGACAAATGTTTACGACGCTACCTTCTACGACTACCCTCCTAAGTTTTGGGGCCCTACTCCCACATATTTCACAAATCATCTTGGAAAAAACCCAAGGGGGTTTAGATATGTATTTCTCAGAGGCCTCCAGATTGTAGAAGCATTATCGCTTGTGCGATATCTCCTCCAGTTGCCACTAGCGCCTTCCTAGCTTCTTCAACGCTCCTACCTGTTTGTTTGGCAACGAGTAGAATATCCTCCTCTAATGGGACGTACTCTGCCCTCTTTTCAACAATAGGCTCTCCTATTATTTGGTATATCTCCTGCGGACCGCCAATCATCTTCGTCACCACGGGAGAATTGAAGACTATTCTCTCATTCTCCGTTTCTATAACAACACTTCTAACACCTTGTAATTCCTCGATCTTTATCCCGAGTCTTCTAAGAAGACGCTCCTGCTCTCTCTTCGATCCGAAACGTATGGCCATCTTAAACAGTTCCAGTTTCTTAACCTGATTCTAAGTTTACCTTGTAAATCCCTCAATCGGCATTAGTGTTAAAGTATTCCTAACGCCCTCGACCTTCCTTATCGACCTGCTTATAAAGTCTTTTAACTTCTCACTATTCTCAGCCTCAACCTTCGTTATTATGTCGTAGACGCCGAATACTATCCAAGCCTCCACTACTCCAGGGATCTCCTTAAGCTTGTTCAACACATCATTCTCAGTACCTATCTCAACGTTTATCAGAACATATGCATGAACCATTCTCCATCCTTCTTAAAAAACGGAAGAGGCCCTTATAAAACCTTCTCTCAGCCCGGTATGAAATAGTTCAAACTCAGCATTATTATCCTATGGAAAAACCTTAAAAATCTGCATTTTTAATAAAACAAGGGGAACTGGGGCCGTAGCCTAACCAGGTCAGGGCAGCGGGCTCCAGCCACAATGCCATGTATGATCCCAATCTGGGAGATGAAGGGAGGTTGGAGCTTTGAGGGATACCCGTGGATGGGGGTTCAAAGTCCAAAAGGGCGAACAGATCCTCCCGGCCCCATTCCCCCTATCTGCTTAGCCCAATGAATACGTAACTATTTTTCAAATACTGAAAATTAGAACTTTATTCTCGTGCCTATTTCTACTCCTCGCGCTGCCTTAACTATGTTTTCAGGATTAGAGCCGTTTATAACAACAGTCGGTATCTTAGACCTTTCAAGTATTACCAGCGAGACAGGGTCTAAAAGCCTGTATTTTCCCGGAGCCGCCTCCTCACCGCTAATTATTTCCCTGAGCCTATTCAACTCCACTTCTCTTAATAGCTTTGCATCAGGATTCTTAGCAGGATCCGAATCATAGACACCCTCTACATCTGTGGTTTTAATGAAAAGGTCAGCTTTTATTCTTTCAGCTATGAGAGCCGCCACCGCGTCTGTAGACTGGCCTGGTGTAAAACCTCCTGCAACAAGTATCTTGTCATTAACTGTGCTCAACTGCCTCTCCAGATCTTCGAAGCCTTTTATCACACTTCTATTCGAAGCCTCTCCGAGCGCTATGGAGAACATTAACGCATTCAGCCATGTAACCCATATGCCGACTTCATCGCAAGTAGCTAAGTCCGCCCCGAGCTTTTTAGCAGCATCTATGTAACTCCTGCTCGGAGCGCCTCCGCCAGTTACTACTACGATTTTATGTCCCTCATCACGTAGCCGGCGGATTGCCTCAGCTGTTTCACTAAGCTTCCCCACGTCTATGGAGTCATCCTTAAACAATGCATGCCCTATTTTAATGACAATCCTCATTCTCTCCCGGTTTTACCCCATCAGGGGTGAAATATTAATATATGGGATGTTTCCCAAATGTCCGAGACCTACAATTTTGAACGAGAAAAAGCTAACATCCTCAGTGAGGGACTACCTTTCCAGGAGGGTCCTTAGAGAACTTTCTGAGAAAAGAGGAAGGGGGACGGAGCTGATAAGCCTGTATATTCCCCCTGGGAGGAGAATAAGCGAGGTCATGGCCAATCTTAGAGAGGAATACGGTAAGGCATCCAACATCAAATCCAGGACTACTAGGAAGAATGTTCAGGATGCTATAGTCAAGGTTCAACAGAGGCTTAAGCTTTACGAGGAAGCTCCTGAAAACGGCCTAGTAATATTCTGTGGCGCAATCCCGGGCGAAACCCCTGGATCTGAGAACATTGAAATCTACGTAATAGAACCTCCTGAGAAAATATCTCTTTCATACTATGGTTGCGACGACAAGTTCTACGTAGAGCCACTTAAGGAAATACTTGAAAAGAAAGACAAGTATCTGATCTTATCCATAGATAATTCTGAAGCAACCATAGCAATAGCCTCTGGTAGGAACATAGATATTAAGGACGAACTGACATCAGGTGTTCCAGGTAAGACTAGTAAAGGAGGACAATCCGCCAGGAGGTTCGAGAGGCTAAGGGAAATGGAGCTTAACGAATTCTACAGACGTGTGGCTGAACGCCTCAATGAAGTTTACCTTCAGAACCAGGATATTAAAGGACTCATCGTAGGTGGCCCGGGACCAACTAAGGAAATATTCCTCGAAAAAGACTTCATTCATTACGAGCTACGTAAGAAGATACTAACTATTATAGATACCTCCTACACTGGACATCAGGGGATAAAAGAGATTCTCGAAAAAGCTTCAGAAAAGCTCCAAGAACTTGAGATAATTAAAGAGAGGAATCTCGTAAACAGCTTCTTAAAGCTCTTAAGCATCGAGCCGGATAAAGTAGTCTATGGACTTAAAGAAGTTGAGAATGCGCTCTTAAGCGGGAAGGTAAAGCTCATACTATTCTCCGAAGCCCTCGACATCTTCATAGTTAAAATCAAATGTAGCAATTGCAACTATGAGACTACAGAGCAACATACCTTCCAAGAAACAGTAATCCTCCCGGCTAAACTATCTTCGACACCATGTCCCCAATGTGGCTCAACAAGCCTTCATGTAGCTGAAAAAGAGAGCCTACTCGACAAGTATATTGAAATAACCTCGGAGAAAGGAGTGCAATTAGAGTTGATATCAACGGCAACAGAAGAAGGAATGATACTATACAAGGGCTTTGGAGGAGTAGTTGGAATATTAAAGTAACTTTTAGAAACCTTGAGTAACATAAAACTCTGAACAAGAGGAGGATGGATGGATATGTTGAAAATGCTGAAAAGGACAATGAGAATATTAAGGTTTCAAGATAGGTAAGGAATCTCAATCACCAGTAGGTATTTTGCAGACAGAGAGACTTTCTAGGGAAATTCTTGAACCGGTTTAATATCTCATGACAAGTGGGAATATTCTTGGAAGAAGTATGTTCTTTGAAGGATACTCTATAATTTATGAGTTTTTCCCAAACTCAGGTTAAATGTCTCATAGGCAGTTATAAAACCAGACTTTAAGCGTATTGTAGCAAAAGATTTATTTATCCTCAAATCTTTCTACAATTAAGCCCTGGTGGTGTAGATTCAAAACATAGAGGTCTAGCATAGGAGGCTGTCAGCATGTATCTAAATATTCAGATACATGCAAGTAAACCCTCCCGACCCGGGTTCGAATCCCGGCCAGGGCGTTTAAATTTTCAACTTTCTGCAATTCCATTTTCACATTACTCTAGAATAGAGTGAAACTTTTAAAACAAAAGTGT
>Ga0209080_1001134_pt1 | contig 14190 bp, 9 predicted proteins | sample JNZ110809AmetaG_FD_184123 | JGI IMG/M metagenome (GOLD analysis project Ga0209080, IMG submission 184123) | Hot spring microbial communities from Jinze hot spring, China to study Microbial Dark Matter (Phase II) - JNZ 110809A (SPAdes) (version 3) ...
CTGCGAATAATAAGTGAGGCATATTCTTCTCTTCAACAAACTTCTTTAACCTAATCACAGTATCCCTTTGGTTAACTATTTCATCTAGAGTCCTAGGGCGATATTTCTCCGCCCAGAGAAGTTCGTACTCTTGGGCTGCACTCATGCATTACACCTTAGTTTTAAGTGATTTAGAACTCCTTTATAAACAGTTGCACATACTCTACAGGAATTAAGGACGTGAAGCTTTAAGGGCAGAGGAGGTTAGATATGCTAACAGAGAAAGGTGTTCCATAAAAGATTATAAGCTAGAGAGTTCAATGAATGAGCTGATGAGCGAGAAGCGCCTTAATGTATGAGTCCACGAGCTCCATGCAATGAAGACCCTAGGCCACGTTGAGTAAATGTGTGGCCCGGGTAGCTTAGCCTGGGTAGAGCGCCGGGCTGTGGACCCGGAGGTCCCGGGTTCAAATCCCGGCCCGGGCCTCTTCAGTTTATGAAAAATGCTTTAAATAAACTATCTAACCCAGTCCCCGCGGGGTTTGGATATCTCTACAAGTTTACGAATGGCACTTGAATCAAATCGTGCACGAGTTACATTTATAGTTATTTCCAAGAGGCTTGGAACGCTATCTCCATTGCTGCTCAGGGCTTTACTCTACACTCAGTAGTTATGGGTATTACAAAGCTTATGAACGTTTCCTTAATCAAGGTGAAAACAGCCTATTTAACGCTCTAATGTAGCTAAGCAAAATTAATTAAGTAGTTTTGCTTTAAGGCTTAATTTCTAAAGCCTTGGAAACACTTAATTGGTGGATACTATGAGTTTAACCATAGGACTTGTACAAGCTGACTACGGCATAGATCCTCTAAGCAACTATGAGAAGACTAAGGGAATTCTTAAGAAAAGCTATAGAAAAGCCGATCTAATTGTATTACCAGAATACTCCATGAGCGATCCACTTCAATTAGCTAAACCCGAGGAAATAGTTACGATAGCTGAGTACATCGAAGACAGCATTTATTTAAGTAAGTTAAGTGAATTGGCTGCAGAACTTGGGGCATCAATATTAGCGCACTTCATCGAGAAAACATCTAGTGAAGGAAAGCCGCTTAGCTCTAGCGTAATGATTCACCCTAGTGGGGGAATTGAAAAGCTATACAGCAAGATACATCTCTTTGACGCATATGGATATAGAGAGTCTCTACTCTTTGAGCGTGGGAAAAATGTATCGAGAAGCGCAGTTATCAAAGGCATAGTCACCAATATTGCAATATGTTTTGACATAAGGTTCCCAGAGTTATTTAGAGTATATGCAAGAACAGGCTCTGAACTAGTTATTGTACATAGCGGCTGGGTTAAAGACTTACTTAAAGAAGAATCACTGGAGTTCCTTCTAAGAAGCAGAGCTCACGAAAATACTTTCTGGGTGGCTGCTGCAAATAGATGGGGAAAGAGATATGTTGGAAGAAGCATGGTTATAGATCCATTTGGAGTAAAGGTATTTGAACTAAGCATTGGAGAAAGTTATGGAGAGTACACAATAGATAGAAGTAGAATCTATGAGGCAAGGAAGATCCTTCCAATAGTAGAACTAAGTAAGAATCTTTGGAAAGTGGAGTTAATGGACTTAAATAAAGTTGCTTTATAAAAACTACTTGCGTTTAACGTATGGTACTAGCTCTATTAGTAGTATTAAAGCGCTAATAGTTACCGACAAATATACAACTAACGTTATTGTTGTTAAGTCTCTAGTTACGCTTGACTCCAATTCGCTTAGCCTACTAAATACATTTGACTCTACTTCTGTTGCTACACTCCTTACCTCATTCATAGCCCTAGAGCTAGTCTCTCCTAGAGCACGCTCAATATGGGTACTTGACTCCTTTACATTCTTACTTAAAGAATTAACTGCTTCAGCTATAAGTAATGATAGTGAAGCATTTAACTTACCTAAGTTATTAATTATCTCTACAGTATTCCCTATGCTTAATAACATTGATTCATTTAAATTGTAAATGCCTATCGCTATTTGTTGGAGAGCTCTAAGGACATCGTTGTGTTGCTCAAGTAGTTTTTGCTTAAACAGAGACTCTTCTATGCATACTTCCCTAAAAGCTATTAATTCTCCATCCATTGTCCTTAAATTAATTAAGTGAACTCCACTAAAGTAGTCTGGAATGTTTAATTCAACTATTAATGGTTCAACACTCTTAGGCCTTACACTCGTTATGTAATTATCATCAATATAGATCATTATAATTGAATCCACTGGATGTCCAGTTATGTTAAGCCTTATTCTGCCTCCTTCTCTAACTCCCCGCTCTTCAGCAATGTCTATTCTAGTATTTACGTAAAATGCCCTCTCTCCATAGAATAGTCCTTCACTAATCAATATTACTCTATGAAGTCCTCTCTCTAAGTAGGGCACTCTTACCTTTATGATCATTGATTCATTCCTGCCTACAATGCTATCTAAAACAACTATATTGTCTATCAATATTGAGTAAGTTACTCCAGGCAATGGAGGGATTTCTATGGTTAATACTTCACCAACGTATACGCTAGTGGGTGTTACGGAGATGTTGATAGGCCTTAGTGAAGCCCACGCAATGGATCTAAAGAGTATTTCCTTTGCTTCATCACTCCAATGATCCATATTAGTCCATAGCTCAGGAGCTAGACCGGCTAATAGAACCCATCTAGTTCCATAGGGTGTTGTTTTTACCCCTATACCACAGCCCTTTATGCCGGCTGTCTCAGCTCCTATATATGCGAGTACTTCACCATCCCACTTGCTAAACCAGGCATAATCATAGTCACCTCCATATATAATGTAGACCCTTTCTCCAACTCCATATCCTTCTAATATCGGGTGCTCCTTGTTTACAACATAGTATACAGGGCCCTTGTCGTAATCTGAGCCAATGCTGCCTGGATTTCTATAGTAGTAATACAGTATGTTTATACCATATGGATATTCTTTTAAGTACCTATACTCAAAGTAATTGTTTAGAAACACTATGCCTAATCCAAGCTCATACGTTGCATTAATTAATCGTTCAAAGACTTCTCTATCAGGCCATAGATCAGGTGAGCCAATGTATTCTCCTGCAAGTACTAGCACATCGTAAAAGCCCAGCTCTCTATATAGAGTACTCCAATCCCTATATACATGTGCATACCACCCTCTGGATAGGAGAAACATCGTTATTTGCCCAGAGAAATCAATCATTACGGCTGCTCTAGGCTTCCTAATCAATGTCCCCTCTAAGTAACTAACTTCTCCTACAGATATTTCCACAATGTGATCTACGCTGTAATATCCACACGCATCTACCCTTACTCTAAAGACTCCTTCAGGCAGCCAAACCGCAAATGCCCCCGTTTCATTAGTAAACGTTTTTACGGGAGTACCTACAACAGATATTTCAGCTCCACTAATTGGCCGTCCTGTATCGCCTGCAGTAATGCTTCCTACAAGCCATCCGTAAGGCCTTCTTTCAAGAACAATGCTCAGTTCAGTGAACGCTGATATTGTTGGCCAGCTAAACTGCACTACACTTATGTCCATCCATTGGAGGCCTTCGTCTTTTGCACTCCTTATCCTCAGCGCGTGTTTCACTACATTATACAATAACCTCCTCATATTCTGTGAGTACTTCATGTCCTGGCCTTTCTCCATGTACTTAGCCCAGTGATAGCTTCCTCCAACACTCATAAATACCCAGCATTCTTCTTCAGAACCCTTGTTCCAGACAATAATGCTAAAGCCATATACGGTTCCTCCATAAACGATCTCCCCTAAGTAACTTAGTTCACCAACAGCTGGTTGGCGGAAACTCTGATATGCAGCATAATCAACTCTATCTGAGGGAAGTGAAGCTACATAGAACCTATAGCCTTCATCGAAGACTAGTCCATCAAATATGTCGCTACTAGGATCTAGAGCATAAATCATGAGGCCTTCCTTATATCCATCGCTTCTATAAGCTGGAGACGGATATCCATATTTATTAATCACTTCGCCGTACTTGTAGAGAACGTATCCTGCAAAGTGGTAGTATGCTCCCCATGAATCAAGGAATATGAGGCTAGTGTTCTCCTGATCCATTGCCTTAAGAAAGTTAATTAATGCGTCTGCTCCCGGATCTACGCCGAAGTAATTGATTACTATAGCTTTGTACCCAGCCTTGGCTTGCAATGGATCAAGGAGTTCTACAGCATAGCTGGGATATCCTTGAGACACTATGGCTTGTCTAATGTCTTCGCCGAAAACTTTTGAGTCCCTGGACATCACTCCAATTAAAAATGTTGTATCTATAGATAGCTTTTGCTCCCCAGGCAGTAGAGCCGCACTATACACTCTGGTTGCATAATACTTCTTTGACACCACAATAGTGTACACTCCAGGAGGAATTCCTTCTAACAAAGCTATACCTGATGAATTAGTTTTTACAGCTAATCCTAATTCTTGTATGAATACATCTGCTTCTATTACAGGTAGTTCAGTGAAGTACTCGTATACGTGGATGAAGAGTTTTGCTTGAGCGCTCAGAGGATATAATTGGAAGTCAACTACAACTACTTCTCCTTCCCCGACAACAACTTGTTTAGAGTCATTAAAGTATCCTTCAGCAGAGGCCCTTAGAGTATACTTGCCTGGCTGAACTATTAATTGGTAATAGCCCTGGAGATTAGTTTTCGTAAATATGTTTGCTTCAACAACGTGGATAGTGGCGTTTGCCAAAGGTTCTCCAGTAACTTTATCTCTTACAGATCCAATTATTGTGCCATTGTATAATACTACATTAACTTCAACTTTTTTCTCATAGTAGCCAAATCTACTAAATACAATTGTGTAACGACCTGGATCTAGAGGTAAAGTGTAGTAGCCCGATGCATTAGTCTGAGTATATGCAACGAGTTTGCCATACTCATCGTATGCAAAGACATCTACATACTGAACGGGGGATTCATCAACGTTATCATAAACATACCCCTTAATGCCGCTTAGCTTAGCTATTTCAAGAGCTTTTTTAACGGCTGCATAAGCATCTATGATCCCCCATCCATACCTAATGTCTTGGCCTAGCGCCCCTAAGTCCAATGAAGTTGACTTCAATACTTCATATAGTCTCTCAGGAACATCCGCTACTTGGTACTTGTCCCACTTAGTTACTTGATATAGTAAGGCTATTAGCCCTGCTACATGAGGTGTGGACATAGATGTACCGCTCCACGCTGCATAACCTCCTCCTGGAATACTCGATAGTATTCTTACTCCAGGTGCAGCAAAGTCTGGCTTAACGTATGTCGATGGATACGTGTCATTGAAAGGCCATTCTGGAGGAATGTATGGCCAGTAGATAATTGCTCCGCCTGAAAAACTAGCTACGCCGTCATTTTCATCAGTAGCTCCTATAGCAAACACGCCCCATATATTTCCTGGGTTATCATGAGTGCCCGGTCCTCCATTACCTATTGCAGCAACTGGAATTATGTTCAGTAAGAGCATGTGTTTTACTGGTGTAAGGAATTCCACACCATAGTAGTTTCTAGCACCCCAGCTCATTGAAACAACGTGAGGAGGCATTTTAGTGTACACTTTTTCGCCTGTGCGCAGATCTATGTAGTATGGATCAGCAGCCCACTCCATTGCTGCAAGCGTTTGTGCAAAAGTGCCGCTGCCGTAGGGTAATGCTAAAGCATGCATGAGTGTTGCTCCAGGAGCTACTCCAATCAATATGTTTTCAGTATCGCCGCCTAAGGCTGTACCGCTAACGTGCGTTCCATGGCCATGAGTGTCTTGGGGGGACATAAGCATTGGCCTTCCTGATGAATCAAAGGCCATCCACCCGCCTGGATAATACGGGTTCCCCGGATCTAGCGTTAGCATCTTTCCACTAAGAGCTGGGTGCTCTATATCTACACCAGTATCTATAGTGCATATTCTTACCCCAGAACCGTTATAGCCCATCTCCCATACTTTAGGAGCGTTAATTCTCTTTATCCCCCATGAAGTAACTTCGCTAGCTACAGTGAAATTTTCTTCCTTTACGAATTCACTTATTTGGACCTCGAAGTTAGGAATGATCCTTTCAACAAGAGGGCTTTCAGCTATGTAAGGCAAGTAGCCTGCCTTAATCCTAACTAGCATCGCGTTAGCTATCCAAAAGCTATTCACTACTGCTCCTCCAAACTTAGATATGAGTTGTCCAATAATGCTTTGAGTGTTATAGGCATGCGATTTAAGAGCTCTTCTAACTCCATCAACTCCTTGAGAGAACTTTATAGTTAACAAGTCGCTGTAATCGTAGTTCTTAAGAATAACTACTACATCCCTTTCTTCATTGCTTTGTACTGCGTCAAAAAGCCCTGGATCAATTTTATACAAATAGCTTTGTTGCCACATAGAAGATGCAGAAATAAAGTTAACCATTAACAACATTAGTATCATTACAAGTACTATTGCTCTCAAATTCACATACATCACCCTGAATTGTAAGTCATAGTATAGGGTGAGAAAAAATACTTTATCTTTTAGAGATCTGTCTTAGGACGAAGTGCCCTACAACTAGTCCTATAATGAGCATTGCAGCACCTAAGGCCATAGTCGTATTAACATCTAACAATGTTTTCGTGACGGCCTCCGTTTTAGTGACAGTAGATCTTTGCACTTCAGTTGTTGTATAAGTCAAGGTGTCTCTAATGATACTTGTAACTACGCTTGTTGCTTCAAGAGTTTCTGTAACAATTCTTGTTGCAGTAGCAACTGTTGTCTCGGTAACTGTGTTATTGAAAGTAAGGACCTCGGTCTCTGTAGTGGTTCGAGTCTCTGTAAGAGTTGTTGTCCTAGTCGTTGTTCTCGTAGCAATCATTGTCTCCGTAGTCGTTTGAGTAACTGTTACCGTCGTTAACTCAGCCGGTGGATTACCTGTAGTTGTAGCTAAATGAGTTAGTGGCATAACTAAGTATCCAAGCAGCTCATAGTTGTTGACGACGGGGCTTACATAACTTGCCCTAATGTATACACTTGAGAAATTCATTGATGGAGTTATTGATCGTAAATCGATCCTAGACACATTGACTTCTTCAGGGAAATCCCTATAAACCCACAACAAATCACTAGGATCGTCTTCAAGTAAGTACTGTTTGTTCAGCTTAGCTATGAAGAAATCTCGGCCGCCTTCAGTAAATGATGCAGTGTAACCAGATACATATACGTAGTTGACATCGGATTTAACTCCATAAGCTATTTCAACCTCTGATCCACCGAAATGTATGAATGAAGTTACTTCACCTGTATCCTTATTTAGTAATGCAACAAATGCATCATGTCTCCCAAGTTCTCCAGATGTATAGCTCTCAGTATATCCTGCTACATACACATAGTCATTATCTACGTAAATGCTGTAAGCTGCATCACCTCTTTCCCCTCCAAAGCTCTTTATCCAAACTAACTCGCCTTCAGGGCTGATTTTTGCTACAAGAACGTCAGGTATGCCGGCACTGTATGTAGCACCTGCTACATATATAAATCCATGCTCGTCTACAACTACTTCCTCTAATCTATCGAGTTCAGGGGTTCCAAAAACTATAGACCACTCCAACATACCTTCGCTCGTCAGCTTTAAAACTAGGCAATCATAGCCTCCGCCCACTGTAAAGCTATTAGTTTGTCCAGATACAATTACGTACTCCCTACCGGACGTAGAGTTATACCATGTGACGATCCCCCAGCCATAATCATACTGGCTTTCTCCAGCCACTAAATTCCACAGCACTTTACCATCGCTATCAAACTTAGTTATAAGGACATCAGCTTTAACAGCGCCGAGACCCATGGTGTATCCAACAGCATAAATTGCATTATCTCTACCTACACTTATACGCCAAAATAGATCTAATGCTGATGAACCAACTGTTGTAAAGAACTTTACTGTGCCGTTTTCAAGAAAAGCAGTTAAGTAAGCATCTGTGCCTCCAGCTCCATAGCCAGTTACTTGTCCTACAGCATAAATAGTCTTTCCAACGATAGCTAGATCCCTGCCCATGAATGAGCCGTTGCCATATACAGCAATAGTTCCAGCATTTTCACCATACCTACTCGCCTTCACTACAACGAGAGGTACATACCCCAGAGGCCTCCACGAGCTCGATTGACCTATTGTATAAACGTATCCCTGTTCGTTTACTTCTATACCCCACCAAGGATAATCATCCTCTGATCCGCCTAGCGTAAGCATCCATGTATTTGGATATGCTGTAGAACTGAGCTGAGCATATCTATACACATGACCTCCGCTAAACCCCAATGCTAAGATTATGGAGGCAGGAAGCAGTACTACTGCCACTAGTACCGCGAATCGCTTCATATAGACAACCCTATAACTTACCTAAACTTAGCAATGATGGATATTTTTAAGCTTATCTATGCTCACTCTTAACAGATTCTACATTCATAACCTCTTCTCTTTCCCTCTCTAAAGAAAGGGCGATATTCCAAGATATTGTTACATCTCTCATCATGAGCGCATTGTCGAGCATCGTGAACCTATAACTAGCGAATTCCAGGTATTCTACAGCTGACAGTACTCTTAGCAACGTAGCATAACGAATCATTCGCTACACTTATGACTTTCCCCCTCTCGCTCTTTTTAACTTACTTAGTGTATCTCAAGACTTCCGATATTCTATCCATAGTCTTTAACTTCATGAGCTTAGGAATAGTTGTTATGATGAAGTTCCTCGTTTAGGAATATATGTCATAGTGTCGGAGTTCATGTTTACATCATGACAGCTCTCTATCCAAGTGGTAAGGCTTCAAAAGCTATTTCATTCACTATTTAGCGAAGATGCGCACTGTGACAAGTGTAGTATAACATAGTGAATGTAGATATAGAACATACTGTATCATACAATTAAATATATATCCCTATATTTATTATATGCATATCTGTGAAAAGAAGAGTCTGTAGGTGAGCTATATGAAGGCTTTATCTAAACTTGAAGTAGTACTTATAGCACTTATAATAATTGTAGGAACTATAGGTGCGTATGGCTGGGTGAGGCCTGTAACAGAAGTTCCAACAGCTACGCCTACAGTGACCCCAACAGAAAAAATGTATTACATTCCAATACTTGGCAAATGGATGAGTGAGAGCGAAATAATTAATGAAATAAGACGAGAAGGTAGAATAATAATTGCGGATTGGACTTATGGAGGGCTCGTTGAAACATATCATGCACCAGCGTTTGAGAGATACGTTAAGGAAATGTATGGTGTAGATATAGAAGTGACGTGGATCGGTACACAAGAGCCTGAGGCCATGGTTTCATCAGTGCTTATGGCTGTTTCAGCAGGCAGTCCATCCCCTTACGACGTAATGGCTATTGAAGCCCCCTTCTTCTTTAGAGCACTAAGTGCTGGAGCCATTGAGCCAGCCATATATTTAGGCAATCCGCTAATGAGAAACTTAGAATATGTAGATCCATTCTTCCTTAAGTATCAGCCATACGGCGTAATATTCCAAGCCATAGATACAGCAGGCCTCTTAATAAATACTGAGAAAGCTGGTTGGATTACCGATTATAGAGATCTAGCGGATCCTAGGCTTAAGGGACACGTGATACTGCCTACGCCTGGCACAGTTCATTTTGCAAACTTCCTTGTAAACTTAGCTTTAGCGATGGGCAAGGACTATAAGAACCCTAGCGATATGGAGGAAGTGATCAAGTTTGCGGCAGAAAAAATACATCCAAACGTACTAAGGTATACGACTTCTGAGGCAGAAATCATGGAGCTTATGGAGAGAGGTGAAGCATGGGCTATTGCATGGTGGTGGTACTTAGCTCCTGTAGAGGCTGTTAAAGGGTATCCAGTATCGAGAGTAGCCCAGCCTCAGGGAAGTGTATTTGTTCCAGGAATAGCTTGGATACCGAAGAACGTTCAACACCCAGTCTTAGCCCAGATATTCATTGATTTCCTAATGAGTGTAAAGTTCTGGTTTGCCCTCGACTTTCCACAATATAGAGAATCTAAAGAAGACTTCCTAATGCTTCACCAGAATTTATTAAATGATACAAATATCGATCTTTTGCCTGACTGGATAAAGCCCATATACGCCAACATATACCCATACCCGCTAGCTAAAATGGCTGAGTGGTATGTAATACCAGATTATAGCTACATTGAGCAACAGACGGAGAAATGGTCAAGCATGTATAATAAATTGGCTGGAATTACGTAAATATTTTTTATATCTCCATTCTAATTAACCATTAGGTGATTACATGAATGGAGTTCCAAAGGCTTCCTACATACTGCTAGCTTTACCAACTATAGCATACTTAGTGTTCTTCTGGTTAATTCCATTAAGCAATGTAGTGATCATTAGTTTCACTGAAGGAGAATCATTTATACTTGGACGACCACGTTACATAGGGTTGCAGAACTATGCTGCCGTAATAGAAAGCTATGCAAATACTATAAGAAATACGATCATCTTACCCTTGTCTGCAGCCTTTATTGACTTCATGGCCGGATATCCGTTGGCTTACCTACTTGTGCGTAGAAAAGTACTTTTACAAAACGTTCTAAGGGCATCGCTCCTATTTCCATATTTCGGCGATATATACGTGTCCTATGGTTTATGGAATATGTTTCTGCCTGGTGGAATATTCGATGCCCTATACTCCATCACTGGGCTATCCTATAGACACGTACTCTATACACCTTACGCTGTTGTACTAGGCTTCTCAATATTTACACTTCCATTCATGGTTCTCTACACGTCAGCTTCTCTCAGTGAAATAGATCCATCAATAGAGGAGGCTGCACACACCCTAGGTGCATCGCCATTAAAGACCTTCCTTAAGGTCACGCTGCCTCTCTCAGCCCCAGGCGCTGTTTCAGGTTTCATAGCCTGCTTTGGATGGAACCTTGGAGGCTACTTAATACCACTACTTCTAGGAGGCGTTGAAGCAAGCAACGTAATTACTGTAAAAGTAGTTCACCTAACTCTCCAGCTCCATAACTATGGCTTAGCAGCTTCACTTGCCACAATACTAATAGCGATGACTCTTCTATCAACGTATCTTACATTTAAGATAACGAAGGTAGCTGGGTGACAGCGTGGCTTTTAAGTACTTATGGATCTTGACTAAATACTCATACCTGGCGTTAATCATATTCTTAATACTATCACCATTCGTATTCATATTCTATAGATCTATTACATATAGGACTTATGAAGGTACAACCTTCGTTGGATTGAGGTTTTATGAACAGATAACACCGGCTTACTGGAAGGCTCTCGTAAACAGCCTCATCGTTGGACTCTTAGTCTCAACCATAGACTTTGTAATAGCTCTCCCAGCTGCATATGTATTAGCAAAGTACGAGTTTAAGTTTAAGAAAGTACTTACAGCCGTCCTAGTTGCACCAATGTTTACACCAGATGTAGTAGCTGGAGTAGGGCTAGCTAGTACTTACATTAGACTATATGGACTCTACGGTACTTTCATAGGTACACTGCTTGGATTAGCGTCGACTAGCTATCCAATGATGCTGCTTCCATTATTTGCATCTCTTAGAACCCTTGACCCTATATATGAAGACGCTGCAAAAACCCTTGGAGCTAAGCCTCTTCAAGTGCTAGTTAAAGTAGTCCTCCCATTAATAGGGCCAGGCATATTCAGTGGTTTTGTACTAACGTTTGTCTGGTGTATAAACAACTATCTACTACCTTTATTCATAACAGGCCCAGCCATAGATCTATTAGCTGTAAAGCTATACTCTGATATCAGGTGGTGGGGCTTACTTGGAAGAGTAGCTGCTGAAGCAAGTGCACTTCAAATAGCTACGTTTGCCATTACGCTACTTTACTTAAAGACTGTTGGAAGAAGGTATCAAGGTGGCTTTGCCCTTTGATTATGAAAATTGCTATGAAGAGGCATTTTATTGCACTTTCCACAATAGTGTTCATACTAATTTTTTCACTAATAGTTTCAAGCAATGTAATGAAGTACTCATCTAATTATACATCTAAAGCCATCCAAATAGTTGTTTACTCAAACTCAACGCGCCTCAAAGAAGGCGATCGTGTGTTAATTAAGGTATTTGGAGGAGAAAATATGGGAGACTTAAGTATCTCTATAGAGCCCAGCGAAGTATTTACAGTAATCAATGTAAGGCAGCTAAACAACTTAATTGAATTAGAAGCTCTTGTTAGAAATCAATTAGGCCTCCAGGGTTTATTCAAGGGCTATGTCTACTTGCTGTATAGGGGCTCAGTAATTACTGAAAAGCCATTTTACTTCATATTAAGTAATGAAAGTCCACGAATAGATGCTGAGGGAATATTATTGAACATCTATGAAAATTTTACTTTAACTGCTTGGCATTGGGACATAGAAATACCCTGTGGAGATTCAAGCAAGTTATTCATTGCGCCAAGGCTAAATGACTTTAAACTACTGAATGAATACTTGGAGCTCCAATTATATGTTGGAATGATAACGTATCGGAATGGCTCTTGGTGGCCCCTTAAAGGCTTGGGAACGTATGTTATCAACAAAAGCTTAGATGAGCTGATCTCAATAATGCCTTGTGATGAAGCATTAATGCTAAACGTCACGCTTATTCCTAGGGATGTGAAAGGAGTTGCAATAGCTTATAAGGGAGTAGCCAAGCCTAACTTAGCCTTGGGGAAGTACATAGTCAAGTTAAGCATGGGTTTTAATGATAAGCCATGCCTATACATAAATGTCCCAGAGAAGTATTCTCTTGTTTCAGCAATAGTTGCTGGAGACGCCGTGAGTATAACTAGCTGTATTTACAGTCCGCCGGGCTTTAAATGCTACTTAATTATGTATGAAGAAGCTATACTAAGCCTTTACGATTTAAAGTTGGAATTAAAGGAGAACTAAGTAATTAACGTTTAAACACTATTGGCTTATTGAATATTACGTAAACTTTATCTCCAGGCTCCATATTTAAGTACTCATACCTCTTATCTCCATACACATCAGCTTTTATGGGCTCTTCTACTCCGATATCTACTTCAAGTCTTAAGTAAGGGCCTACAAACAGTTTTCTCACAAGTCTTCCAGTAAGGATGTTTGCCAAAGGCTCTTTCCTCAGATCTTCTTCATTAATGTGCTTGCTTACCCTTATGTCTTCAGGCCTTACGCCAATTAGAATGCTTTCGCCAGTTCTTAAATCAGCTCTAGCTAAAGCACGTATTTCTATGCCGCCTACGGATGCTTTAACTATGTTGCTGGCTTTATTTACTTCAATTACTTCTCCCTTCAAGAAATTGGTGCTTCCAATAAATTCAGCGACAAAAGGAGACTTAGGGCTTTCATAGAGTTCTATAGGTGTGCCTCCCTGTTCTATGACTCCTCTATTGATTACATATATGTAATCAGCTATAGCGAATGCCTCACTTTGATCGTGTGTAACGTAAAGGGAGGTCTTTCCTGTTTCCTTAATTATCCTACGGATCTCGAATTTAAGCTCCTCTCTAAGCTTAGCATCTAAGTGGCCTAGGGGTTCATCGAATAGTAGGACGCTGGGGTTAATTACGAGAGCTCTTGCTATAGCTACTCTCTGTGCTTCTCCACCGCTTAATTCGCGAGGCTTCCTCCTCTCATAACCCTCAAGTTTAATTAGCTTAAGCATTTCCTTAACTCTTCTATCAACTTCATCCTTAGGCACCTTCCTTAATTTAAGTCCGAAGGCTATGTTCTCGTAGACTGTAAGGTGCGGGAATAGCGCAACGTTTTGGAATACAAATCCAACGTTCCTCTCCCAAGCCGGTAGATCCACTACGTCATTATTATCGAAGTACACTCTACCTTTATCTGGGCGTATCAATCCAGCAATTATTCTTAAAAGAGTTGATTTCCCTGATCCGCTTGGGCCCAGGATGCAGACTAAAGCACCATCATCTGCCTGCATGCTTACGTCTCTCAGTGCATAAGTGCTCCCATACTTCTTTGATACTCTATCTACTAGAACTCTAACCACAACTCCTCCCGAGTTCTTAAAGGTTCAATTAAGACTTAAAAAGATTGCCCTGAAAATAGATTCCTGGTAATTATCCATGTATGCTGTGCTTGTAGAAGGAGGTAAGACAAAGACTTTAAGCATAGTAGTCAATGAACATGGCCATATGCTAGGGCACTCTCTCAGCGGTTCTTCA
>Ga0209080_1001137_pt1 | contig 14124 bp, 14 predicted proteins | sample JNZ110809AmetaG_FD_184123 | JGI IMG/M metagenome (GOLD analysis project Ga0209080, IMG submission 184123) | Hot spring microbial communities from Jinze hot spring, China to study Microbial Dark Matter (Phase II) - JNZ 110809A (SPAdes) (version 3) ...
CACAACTCTGTCCCCACAGCGATCTACTGTTTCCTACGAAATCACCGAAGCTTTGAGGCTGCCGTCGCTTACGCTGTGAGCCTAGGCGGAGACACGGACACCATCGCAGCCATGACAGGCGCCATAAGCGGCGCATACCACGGGGTCTCAGCCATATCGGGAAATTGGCTTGGCAAGCTGGAGAAAAAAGCCTACATAGAAAAGCTTGCAGAAGACCTCTGGAAGCTCAAAAGCACGGCAGCCACGGGCACATGAACATTTTTATTTTTGTTTTCAATACGCCATTATAGCATAATAGCAGACGGCGCCTCGGTAGCTCAGCCTGGTAGAGCAACGGCCTTGTAAGCCGTAGGTCGCGGGATCGAAGCCCGCCCGAGGCTCCACTTCCTTTGAAAATGTTTTTAGGGATTATCCACATATTTGGCAAGCTTGTGTGAGTCCATGTTAGTGGTTGTTGGTGCTTGAGGATGAGGGGCATTTATCATGGTTTATGCGTGAACTGTGAGGGCGTCATATCCGATGATAGGCTTCTCCAGCTTGGCGTCTGCGAAAAATGTGTTGAGGAGGCTGAAGCCCCAAGAAGCTGGGAGCAGCTGCTTAAGGTTTTAAGAGAAAAGGGGCGCCTATATTTTGCCGAGGAAATTTTCCTTTTCCATCAAAGGCTTAGAGAGTTCTCGCTGTTCTTTAAGAGGGCCGTCGGGCAGAGGATGTGGTCTCTTCAGGAGACTTGGGCTAGAAGAATCCTTTTAAACAGCAATTTCTCCATCGTGGCACCTACCGGCGTTGGAAAAACGGTTTTGGGGACGGTTTCAGCCCTCTATTTTGCGGTTAATGGCAGGAAAAGCTACATTATTGTGCCCACGGCGCTCCTTGTCCAGCAGGTTGTGGAAAGGCTGGGCGTTTTCTCGGAGAGGCTTGGCGTCAACCCTAAAACCCTTTGTTATCATGCTGGTATGAGCGACTCTGAAAGGCGGGAAGCCCTAGAAAGGGCTGCGAGGGGCGAATTTGACATCCTCATTACAACCGAGAGGTTTTTGATCAGCCACTTTGATGTTGTCGGAAACAAGGTTTTCGACTTCGTTTTTGTGGATGACGTGGACTCTTTCCTCAAGTCTCCGAAGAACATAGACAAGGTCATGAAGCTTTTGGGTTTCAGCGACGAAATAATTGCCTCAGCCTTTCGAATAATCGAGTTGCGGAGGGAGGCGAGCCGCCTAAGGAGGATGGGGAAGTCCCCCGAGCAGGTTCTCAATGAAGTGGAGAGGCTTCGAAGCCAAATTGAGGAGTATAAGCGCCAAAACAAGATAGGCTTACTTGTGGTTTCCGGAGCAACCGTTAAAGCCAGGAGAACCAAGCGTATAAAGCTCTTTGAGGAGCTCCTAAACTTCCAAATAGGCTTCAAACCCGATTTTCTCAGAAACATTAAAGACTATTACTTGACGGTGGAAGCCAGCCCGGAGCAGCATGTTCTGTCGCTTATCCAGAGGTTCGGCGGAGGCTGCCTCATTTTTGTCCCATCCGTTTTGGGGAGGGAATACGTGGCTAGGCTCAGCGCCTTCTTAAACGCTAACGGCGTTAGGGCTTATGCCTACATGAAGATGGATGAGGAGATGCTTGAGCGGTTCCAGAACGGCGAATACGAGGTTCTCGTGGGAGTTGCCAGCTACAGAAGCCCCCTAGCGAGGGGCATAGATCTTCCGGAGAGAATTCGCTATGTGATCTTCGCTGGTGTTCCGAGAACCGAGATCCGACTTAGCTGGGACGAATACAACCCGGTCAAGCTTTTGACGCTTCTCAAAAATGTGAGAGAGTTTCTCGAGGCAAACATGCAGGATAGGGCTAGTCAAGTGATAAACGCCCTTCGAAGGGTTGTGCCAGTAAATAGGCAAACCGTGGAGAATATTAGAGAAGCCTTGGAAAAGGGCTTCGCATTGGAGGGCTTCGACGAATATGTTAGGAGGGTTGTTCTAGAGGCGAGAAACTTCCTTAAGGAGGCGCTAACCCCCAAGGTTGTTGAAGCCATATCCCGGAGCAGGGAGGTCTCCCTCAAACAGAGGGGCGGCGAATTCTTTTTGGTGGTGGCTGATCCGGTGGCTTATGTTCAGGCTTCTGGAAGAGCCTCAAGAATGTTTGCGGGCGGCATAACTAGGGGTGCAAGTTTCATTTTGGTGGACGACGAAAAGGCGTTTTACGCCCTTAAGAAACAGTTGGAGTTCATGCTTGGCGAGTTTTCGCCGATCAAGTTCAGCTTGAAGGCTGTTGAGAGATGGTTTAGGGGTATAGATGAGGACCGCCGAACTATTCGGGACATTAGGGAGGGCAAAATTTCAAAGAGGCTTAGGGACTACATTAAGACGGCGCTGCTTGTCGTCGAATCTCCAACGAAGGCGAGGACTATTTCGAGATTCTTCGGAAAACCCTTCAGGAGGAAGATTGAAAACATAACGGTTTTCGAGGTTAGCGCTGGCGAGTTTGTGCTCAACATTGTGGCAAGCATGGGACACATTTATGACCTCGTCTTGAACGAGGGCTTCCACGGCGTCAAGGTGGAGGATGGACGCTTCACGCCCATATACGACTTCATCAAGAAATGTCGGAAGTGCGGTGACCAATTCACAGGGCTTGATTTTTGCCCAAAATGCAAGAGCCAAGAGTACTATTCCAAGAAAGAGCTTGTTAAGGCTATGAGGAAAATAGCCCTCGAAGTCAACTGTGTCTTTGTCGCCACGGACCCGGACATTGAGGGGGAAAAGATAGCCTACGATGTTTACTGCTCGCTTCATCCCATGAACAAGCGCATTGAAAGGCTGGAGTTTCACGAAATAACCAAGAAGGCGTTTCTCCAAGCCATAAAGGAGAGGCGTGAAATTAACCTAAAAATGGTAGAAGCCCAGCTTGTCCGCCGAATCGAAGACCGATGGATAGGATTCGAGCTTAGCCAAAAACTCTGGCACCGCTTCCAAAACTATAGGCTGTCCGCTGGAAGAGTGCAAACACCAGTTCTAGGCTGGATAATAGAGCGAATAAACGAGTCGAGAAAGAAAAAGCGAGTTTTGTCGGCTGTGCTCTCGAACGGCTTAAGGGTTTCCATCGAAAATCCAACATTGCCGTTTCCATCCCAAAACCTCGAGGAACAACTGAAAAACCTCAAAGCCAGAATAGTGGACCTAACAACTGAAGAGCGCACATTACATCCACCCCCGCCCTACACCACGGACACACTACTCCGCGATGCCTCGGCAAGGTTGGGCTTTCCAGCCACCAAAACCATGATGATAGCCCAAGACCTGTTCGAGATGGGTTTATGCACATATCACCGAACCGACGCCACAACAGTTTCCACAGTCGGCATAGGCATAGCCAAAGAATACATCCAGGAAAGGTTTCCATCGCTTTTCGTTCCCCGTAGATATGCCGTGGAAGGCGCCCATGAATGTATAAGACCAACAAGAGCCATCGACGTGGAGAGGCTGAAAAACCTAATATCCCTTGGGCTTTTACACTTCCCGAAAAGGCTGACGCACGATCACTTCCAGCTCTACGACCTAATATTCAAGCGGTTTATTGCAAGCCAAATGAGGGAGGCTAGGCTCATCTACCAGAAATTTAGGATTTTGGTGGATGGAAACGAAGCCAGCATGGAAAACCCGGTAAGCGTAGTATCCGAAGGCTTCAATGTAGTGTTGCCCGTGAAAACCGCAAACCCCGTGGAGGAAGGCGAATACACAATAAAATTTGCAAGAATTTTGAGGCTTCCAGCGGCGAGACCCTTCACTCAGGGCGAAATAATAGCCCTAATGCGGGAGAAGGGCATAGGAAGACCAAGCACTTATGCGAAGATTGTTTCCACAATCCTTGAAAGAAATTACGCCGTTGAGCGGAAGAACAAGCTGATCAGCACGCCGCTGGGCTTCAAGGTCTACATGTACCTCTGCCAGAACTTTGGGAAATACACCTCCGAGGAGACAACACGTCGCCTTGAGTTGCTGATGGACCTCGTGGAGCAGGGCAAAGCCGACTACAACGAAATCCTAAAAGAGCTTTACCAAGAAATCCTTGAAATAAGGAAAGTCTAACCGGGCTTGGATGGAGAACAGGCGAAGTGCGGGAATTTATCCTCTACTCTCGGCTTGGACGGACAGATGCCAAGTGGACAAACTTGCATGATGCTGGACGCCTAGACATAGTTTACGAGTGCGCCGTTGCAAGCCTATTCCTTTCACATGCCATCCGCAAAGACGTGATCTTCCACGCCGTGCTTAATGGTCCACCATCACCGCCAGTGCATTTAAAGGTGGATGGGGCGACGCTTCACGATGTAAGAACAGACCAGCAAACATGGACAAACATTTTAAAGAAGGTTTTAGCGGGCAAAACCCACCCGGGAGTCTCCACAGAAAAACTTAGCTTTGAAGCCCTTCTAAGGGAGAAAGCTCAAAAAGCCCAAATCTACGTCCTAGAGGAAGGCGGCAAAGACATAAGCGAAGTCAACATAGGCGAAAACCCCATCTTCGTCCTCGGAGACCACGTGGGCTTACCGAGAAAAGTCGAGGCTTATGCACTACGCTATGGAGAAAAAATATCCCTTGGGAAAAAACCATACCTAGCGGCCACATGCATCTCCATCCTAAACTATATCCTTGACAGGAAAGAAGCTTCTCTAGGCTTACGATAGGATATATGAAATAATTAAACCAACAAGATTTATGCAGAAGAAAACTGCAAAACCAGCTTTCTCGAGCATCTGCCTCCGGTTCCAAAGTTTGTTCCTAACCCTCCAAGATGAGACTTCCAAAAATCCCTAGCAAGGAAACTGGCAGCCAGCAAAGCCGAAACCAGTTAAGCTGCGACGTTAAGTTGGCGATTGTTTGCCGCGTCAACTCAGGGTTTGCAACATCAACTGGTATCGTTGGAATGAAAAACCCAAAAACAACCGCTGAAATAAAGCCTAAAATAGTGTCAACCAAGAAAGTGTATCCTGTTATTGAAGCGGCAGACTTTAAATCCCATCCACCTCCCCTATCGCAAGCAAATTTTACAATCACGGGTATTATCAACCAAACAGCAATGAACAATCCATAGGCAAAAACAACGCTATGGCTATAGCAAAAACTATAATGCCCCAGAAAGCGGAAGGCAGGCTTAACCCCACAAACTGAATCTTCGAGAAAACAAGGGCTATGAGCACTAATGCGGCAAACATCATAACGACTAATATCATAAAAACTTCACCATAAGAGGGAGCTAAAGCCACGTCTTCCATGCCCTCCATCGGCGTGAACAAGACTTTGAAAAGCCTTTGGAGAAAAGAGAACCCCCTTTCATAGGGCTTTGAAGGAACGGTATCAAATGGCGGTTTTTCAGAAATACTCAAGGTGTACCTCACCATAGAACTTTTCGCTTTCCAACATATTTTTTACTTTACCAGATAAATTTAAACTTAAGCAGGTTAAGCGCTAAATTTTTATTTTTGTGCCTTTTGGTTTAAACTTGTTGTTATACGCGTTTTAGGCTCTCCTAAATGGAGGCGAATCTGGATGGCAGCCATCCGGGAGCTGCCAACAGCCCCCGTGTCAAGGTTTGAACGTATTGGCGCCCACACCCACATTAAGGGTTTGGGCCTAGACGAAAACTTGAGGGCTGTTAAAATTAAGGACGGCATGGTTGGACAGGAAAAGGCCAGAGAAGCCGCAGGCCTAGTTGTGAAAATGATTAAGGAGGGTAAGCTCAGCGGAAAATGCATCATTTTGGCTGGACCGCCTGGCACTGGAAAAACAGCCATTGCAGTGGCTATTTCCAAGGAGCTGGGCGAAAATGTCCCGTTTATCCAGATGAGCGGCAGCGAAATCTACAGTACCGAACGGAAGAAAACAGAGGTTCTCATAGAGGCCATAAGAAAATGCATTGGCGTAGAGATTCACGAGATGCGGAAGGTCTACGAGGGCGAGGTCACCATGATCGATATTCGAACGGCGCCGCATCCCTATAATCCATACCAGAAGATCCCGGAAAGTGTACGATTAACCTTGAAGACAAAGGAGGAGGAGAAAACCATAGAGGCTGGCGCCTCCATAGCTCAGCAGATAATTGCCGAGGGCATATCTGAAGGCCACGTTATTCAGATTGACGCTGAAACTGGCAGGGTTGTTAATCTTGGCTTGTGCTTGGAAAGCCAGAAGGGCAAAACCTATGATGTGGACACTAGGCGGAAGATTCCCCGTCCAAGCGGCAAAGTCCTAAAGGAGAAGGAGTTTGTTTACATGCTGACGCTGGCAGATTTGGACGAGTTAAATGCTAGGCAACGTTCAGGAGGCCTCTTCTCTCTGCTTTTCGGCGGATCGGAGTCAAGGGAAATTGACACTGAAGTTCGGATGGCTGTTGACCAGCAGGTGAAGGAGTGGGTGGACAGCGGCAAAGCCTTCATCCATCCGGGCGTCCTGTTTATTGACGACGCTCACCTCTTAGATTTGGAGGCTTTCAGCTTCCTCAGCAGAGCCATGGAAAGTGAACTCGTCCCAATAATAATCCTTGCCACAAACCGTGGTGTGGCCCGCATCCGCGGAACAGACATAAAGAGCCCCCTGGGCTTCCCCCTTGACCTCTTGGACAGGGCTGTCATAATCGCCACCGAGCCCTATGACATGGACAGCATCAGAGAAATTCTGAGAATTCGAGCTGCAGAGGAGAAAATCAAAATTGACAATGACGCCTTGGAAAGGCTCGCAGAGGTTGGAGCGAAAAGCTCTATGCGGTATGCCGTTCAGCTCCTAAGCCTAGCCGCTCAAAACGCGAAGGCGCTGAACAAGGAGGAGGTGACGGTTGAGGATGTGGAACGCGTGGACAGCCTCTTCATGGACGTCGGCGAAGCCGCCGAATACCTCAAGAAATACGAGGAAAGACTCCTTATCCACTAGAGCTTTAAACTGGAAAATCAATCTGTATCCCCAAACAGCAACCCCTTTAAGTCCCCACCACTCTATCCTTTTGGCAGTGCCTAGTTATGTCCGAGAAGAAGCAGAAGCGGGATGCTCCAAACCACATTGAATTAACCCCAATAGAAGACTGGGGCTTTATCCTGGAACCAGCGAAAGTTGAGATTGGCTCCGGATACGCAGTTTCTCTAAGATATGATGAGGAGGGCAACCCCGTTGTCGACGTGAAAACCTACGGGGACGTTGATCCAGCGAAAATCAAAAGAGATATTGAACGCCTCTACCCAAACGCCAGAATCAGATGCATAAACGAAGAGCCCACAGTGACAATCGTCAAGAAAGGCCGGCGGAAGGCGAAAGGCAAAAAGTAGTTCTCGCCCAAAATTTCAAACAACGAAATGAGATTGAAATAGAGGCAGAAACCCTTTCATATAAATTTTCCCCTAAGAAGCGGGAAACCGACGTTGAAACCCTGACTTTGTGAATGTGTTGTTCAGCCCCTCCGAATAGTTGGAAAGCCTTGGGCTTTACCGTTTAGTTTTTAAGCTTCCCCAAAGCCTTCATGTAAAACTCGCAAGCTGACCCCCTATGAAGAGGCATGACGAGACCGATGAGAATTCAAAGGAGTTAAAGGTGGTTTACGTCCGTTCAGTAGCCAACTCCCTCGGCGTTAACATGATAAACCCGTTTGTGGGGCCGTATGCGGTTAAGGAGTTAGGTGCCTCCTCCTCAGATATGGGTTGGCTTCAGTCCGTCAGCAACATCTCAAACAATGTTATGCAGTTCTTCTGGGGGAGACTAAGCGACAGGATTGGGCGAAGGGTTCCCTTCATCGTCGCTGGCGGCTTAATTGTGGCTCTGCTTTGGGTTCCGCTGCTCTTCCTAAACTCTGCAAGCCAACTTGTGCTCTTAATAGCCCTTCAGGCGCTTTTGGGTTCAATGGCTACACCCGCTTGGATGGCGTTGATCGGCGATCTAGTGCCCCACGATCGCTTGGGAAGAGTTAATGCCACAATAAACATGTGGGCTTCCGTGGGCAGCTTGACGGCTATCCTGGCTTCCGGAATAATCATGACGGGTATAGGCGGAACACTGCGGGAGCAGATTATAATTCCAGTGGCTGTTGCATCGGCCTTTGGACTAATATCCTCACTTGTAATGGTTCGGGTGAAAGAGAAACGCAGAAACAACACGGCAGATAAGCCCTTCATTGCAGACCTGCTTGCCGTCATAAGGCTTGCGGAAAACTCTAGGGACTTTATTAGATACTGCACGTGCAGCGCCATCTTCAACTTCTTCATGTCAATTGCTTGGCCACTGTTCGCCATAACCCAAGTTAAGGTTTTAGGCGCGTCGATGCTGGAAATCGCACTGCTCAACGTGGTGCAAGGATTCTTCACAATAGTCTTCATAAGATGGGCTGGACGTCTCGCAGACACCGTGGGCAGAAAACCCCTACTACTGCTTGTCAGATTCGGCTACGTTACAGTGCCATTAGCCTATGCCTTCTCGCCAAACATGTATGTCCTAATAGCCATAGGCGCCTTTTGGGGCACCCTCGCCGCCTTTGAACAGGTGTCTGTGATGACGTATCTGCTTGATGTTACGCCTGAAATGCACAGGGGAAGCTTCACAGCCTTCTACAACCTTCTGATTGGAACAGTCACCTTCTTCGGCTCTCTGATGGGCGGATACCTTTCCGACCTTACAACAAGCGTGTATGGGCTGGTTTTAGGCTTACAGATAGTCTACATGGTTTCGGCGTTCGGTCGAGCAGTGGGCGCCGCCACGTTCCTCAAACTTAGGGAGACGTTGAAGGGGAAAAGCGCATAGAACCCCTCCCCAAATATTCTCCAGCTATGGGGATTGCCGTCCCACATTTTGGGCATTTGTTGTCACCGGTTATGGCATATTCCAGAACTGTGTAGCCGTACCTTTTTATGAGAGTTTTTCCGCAGTTTGGGCAATACGTGTTCTCATAGGGGTGACCAGCCACGTTTCCAATGTATGGATATAAAACTCCAGCCTTCCTAGCCATTCTATACGCCTTCTCCAAGGTCTCCACCCTTGTTGGTGGGTTATGAAACTTGTAGGCTGGAAAATAGCGGGTGAAATGGAGCGGGGTTTCAGGTCCAACATTTTCCAGGTGCTTCTCAATAACCCACATCAAGGCATTCTCATCATCGTTTACCCCGCTTACAACAAGGTTCACGATTTCAACGTGAATGCCCATCTGCTTGGCTTCCCGGGCGTTTCTCCAAACTTTCTCCACGTCGACACCTCCGCAAAACCGCATGTATGTATCCGGAACCCCCTTTACGTCGATCTTAAGTCCATCCAATCCAGCTTTATGGAGAATCTTCAAGGCTTCAAGGGTCATGTAGCCGTTTGAAACAAAACAGCAATACTTTACTCCCATACGTTTGCCAACGCTGAAGGCGTCAATAACCCAGTCGGCTAGAAGCGTGGGCTCTTGAAAACTCGCACATAAACCGGCGTCGCCGCCTTCAACAGCCCACTTGGCAACTTTTTCCGGTGGAATGTAAACAGCTTTCTCTGGTTTCGGGTAAGCCTTTGACAAGTGGAAGTTTTGGCACCAAGCACAGTCAAAGTTGCATGACCAAGTGGAAAACGTTAGGGCGGTGGAGCCCGGCCAATAATGGAAGAAGGGCTTTATCTCTATTGGGCGGCTTTCAATGGCGCTTAAATCCCCATAAACAAGAGTGTAAAGTTTGCCGCCGAAATTTCTGCGGGTTCTGCAGAAACCCAACCGTCCCTCTGATATTTCGCATAGTCTTTCGCATAGAGTGCATCTAACCTTGTTACCTGCAAGCTTCTCGTAGAAAATTGATTCCCGAATGGTTGGATGATTGGGCGGGCTGCTCATTTCCCATGCCTTCGAAAGTGCTCCCAGCCTCTGGGCTCTATGACCCGCCTTTCGCCATCAACCTCCAGAAGCACTTTTCTAGTGGCTGTAGCCTCTCCAATTCTAATCAGCGTTCCCCCAGCCTTTCTAACGGCTTCTTCCGCCACGCTCCAAAATTGCGGCTTCACTGTTAAAACAAGCTCGTATTCCTCCCCACCGTAAAGGGCAAGCTCGATGGGGTCTAAGCCGTTCAGCTCGGCAAACCTCGCAGCCTCAGCGGCTACTGGAACATTGTCTATTACGAAGCCCACATTGCTGGCATCTGCAATCTCATGAAGGCTCCATGCAAGCCCATCGCTTGAGTCGATGGCGGCTGTGACCGCGCCACATACACTTAAGGCTAAGCCCTCCTTTAAACGGGCTTTAGGCATTAAAACAGCCTCCAAGAGCCCGCTGCGAATTTCTTCAGGCGCCTTAAAGCTCTCCATAAGAATTTTCAATCCAGCTGAGGTTTTTCCGAAAAAGCCCGTAACAGCCACTATGTCGCCGGGTTTGGCTCCGCTCCGCAGCATTAGGGAGTCCCTTTTAGCTGTGCCGAACATTGAAATGCCTATCACAAGGTCTGAAGCTTCATTGGTGTCTCCGCCGAGAATATAAACGCCGTATTCGCGGGCTCCAGCATTTAAGCCTTCAGCTATCTCCTCAAGCTCTTTTCCAGTGGTTTTCTCTGGCAGACCCAGCGAGGCGAGGGCGGCGAGGGGCTTCACACCTTTAGCGGCGAAATCGCTGACATTCATGACGACAGCCTTGCGGGCAGCCTGCCACAGACTCATGCCCTTTGGGACATCCGTCATGCCCACCAACATATCTGTTTTTAAGACGAAAAGCTCATCGTCCAATGGATAAGCTGAGACATCATCGCCGAAGGGGACAGCCATCTGCGGCATAGCCTCCAAATGCTTCAAAATAAGGGCTATCGCCTTCCTTTCGCCTATATCCCTTAACCGCAAAACTTACACCTTCGCCTCTGCTGACTAGCGTAGCTCAGCCGTTCTTAAACATTCTGCAACTATCGAAGCTGGGGAACAGCCCTCCTCACAGCCCTAACAACAGCTAAACCAACAACTATTGATATGCCCGCCTGCACAAACAGATCCCGTATATACGAGATTAGGGCTGCTGGATAACCCTTTATGAACACATTTATGATGAAATACGTGGTCGCCATCAAGAAACCGCCAACAACACACGCAGCAGCCTGAACAACGATGGATTTTCCCCTAGCAAATCCGGGAACCAAGCCCTCAAGGCCATGGGCGAGGATGGAGACAAACCACCGTTCATAACCCACATAGAAATCCGCAGCCACGGCGCCCACAACTCCAACGAGGCCGCCAACCCTATACCCAAAAAGCAGAGCCGCCGCAAAAACGACAAGATCGCCGATGTGCGTGTATCCCCCTGTCGGCGAAGGAAACTTCACCACAACTATTAACGCAGCATAAACGGCTGAAAGCACAGCTACAACGGCAACCTCCCTGCTCGTCAACAGGGGACCCCGCCAACCCATACCTGGAACATGGCTGGCCAACTCCACGCCGGCAGCCGTGAGGCAAACGCCCAAAACGGTTCCAAAAGCGAAAACCTGATAGGCTTCATAACCATAAGCGAAGGGCACCACGATATTTAACAGCGCTAAGACAGAGGCGCATGCACCGGAAACGCCACCAATCCGAGAGAAACCCTTCCACTGAAAATATGCACTGGCAAAAGCCAAAGTTGCAGAGGTCAAGCCCAAGAAAACACAAATGCTTAGAAACATCTTCACGGAGGATGGAAGCCCAACCTCCTGAAGGAATGAAAAGCCCAGCTGATGAAGAACGTAAGCTGCCTCAAAAAAGGATGACAACGCAAACATTAAACCGCCGAAAACCAGAAGCCAATAACCACGCCTCAACACACCCTCCGCGCCCATCCCAAACACCGTCGTAAACGATAGTATAGTTATAACTAAACTATTAAAAGATTTTCGCTATTCACAGTCTCTCCGAACATTTAAAAGCCAGCTAACTGCAAATTTCAATTAATGGCAGACGTGCCTCGGTAGCTCAGCTGGTAGAGCAGCGGCCTCGTAAGCCGCAGGTCGCGGGATCGAAGCCCGCCCGAGGCTCTATTACCTCTAGTTCTGGAGCCCTTTCCATACCCGCGATTTTAAAGTCCACAGGATCAAACGCTAGTGAAATGAAAGACATACACGAATGCACTAAGAGGCTTGAGGCTGCTAGGCGGAGACTTTCCAGCCTTAAACATGGAGATCTTCTGCTAAAGTTTCTCGACCATCTTCAGGCCCTAGGACTTTCAACATCGAGGGTGCTGAAGTATGCCACATGCCTCTGCACCATATTTCATGGTTGGTTGAAAGGCTTGAGGGGAAAACTGCTTATTTCCCTTTGGCGGATAACCACCGTAACCTTTTTCATCACAATTGTAAAGTGTCGTGATTTAACTTAACCATTTTGCAAGAGCCCGTGTGTACGCTGGCGCAGCTATGTGCGCTCCATCCTTTTTTGGTGTTCGTGCAGGAATTGTTGCATGCTTACCCGTCGCTTTTGAAAACAATAAATTTAAATTTTTGAATATGAAGATAACACTAAGGAAACCAATATGAACGAAGTAAAAGAGAGTAAGGCTGAATGTAACCACGAATGGAGGGCTGAAGGCTTAACAGAAAACAAGTCTCATGTCAAGCTTGTCTGTGTAAAATGCGGAGCCAAAAAAGAGATAGAGCTCTTTCCATAAAGCACACACCATCGTCCCATCGGCGATCTAATTACTTGCTTGTGCTGGACTGTTTAGGTGTCTTGCCCTTTGTCTAATTCTTGTAAAATTCGCATTAATTCTGGTTTTGCAATCTTGTAGAAGACCCATTCCTTCTTTTCTCCCCTTTATAAGCCCCGCGTTTTCCAGTATTCCAAGGTGATGTGAAGCCGTTGGCTGTGTCAATCCAAGGGCTATCATAATTTCGCAGACGCACATTTCCCTCACTTCTAAAAGTTTTAGGATTCTTAGCCTATGCACGTCTGCCAAAGCCTTGAAAATCTTGCATTGCTTTTCGGCTTGGTCAACGCCTGCAACAGTGTCGGCAAGTTCCTTTAATTCTTCCTCATATTTTGATGGGTCCTCGTAGGGGCAAAGTCCAGAAACCACCAGCCGCATGAGCCTTTCATTAATTTTTTGTTTAGGCATTATTTTGAATCCTATGTTGATAGCATAACAAAATATTTAAATATGTTTTGAAACGATAAGGCTACTTCAGCCTAATTGGGCTTACCATTTTCTCTATCTGAAACTTGCATGCGATGTGTTCCTTAGAGTCTAGCGGTGTGCATTCCTGCAGCCTTTTTTCTCCATTTAAAAGTTTGGTTGCAAAGGCGAAACAGCCTTGTTCCCCGCACGCTTTACAGTTTGTTTTCGGCAACAGCTCGTAAATCTTCACTGGGGTTAACTCCTTTTTGGCTTGAATCATTTCTCGGCTTGGCTTCCCATGAGTTTTTAGATACATAAAAGCACGGTTTATCAGTCGCCTAGCCTCCTCAACAAGGCGGTTCGCCTCATCTCTGTCTTTGACATATGTCATGCTGATTCGGCCGTTGGCAAAAATTGTTATCAAGTGTTGCTGGTGCATGTAGCTTAGTGCGCCGAGCTTTTCAGAGTATTTCGCGTTAGGAATAGCCAAATAGAGAATTGGCAAGACATCCTCCAAGGGCTTGTCAGCCTGCGCCAAAAACTTAATCCTTTCCGGATCAGCCGTACAAGGCGAAATCTCCCTAATCTCAATCTTTTTGACGATTACATCTGTGAAGAGGAGTTCAGCGAAATCTTCACTCATATGTTCCAGCTTTCACTTGACTGCGTACTTTGCCTTATTCTCTAGTAGTTCCTCCCTACTGCGTTGGATTATCCCCTTTTTCTTTATGATTTTATGAATGTAAGATAGTGGTGGAAAGCTAATGGCATGTTGCGGGCAAGTGTTTTGGCATGTGGTGCATCCCACCATGCAGTTCATGGGATTTGCAACAACAGCCACGTTTTTATCATAGTCAAACCGGTAAACGTTTTTCCCACAGTTTAATACGCATATGCCGCATCCTATGCAAAGCTCTGGGTCAACAGTTGGATGCCAGTTTATCTCCTCGCGAGGTATACCTCGCCAAGTCTGTTTGACAACGCCTTCGGACACTACTGAACACCTGCCTCTCTTAATGCTTCCCTGAATGTTTCTTCGCTTGGGCAAACGCCCACTATGCGTATGTCCTTGTCGATGAC
>Ga0209080_1001140_pt1 | contig 14087 bp, 16 predicted proteins | sample JNZ110809AmetaG_FD_184123 | JGI IMG/M metagenome (GOLD analysis project Ga0209080, IMG submission 184123) | Hot spring microbial communities from Jinze hot spring, China to study Microbial Dark Matter (Phase II) - JNZ 110809A (SPAdes) (version 3) ...
GATATGACCACCCTGACCCTCTTCACCTCCTACCTCCTTATAGGAAAGAAAATAACTTTTTAGTTGCTTTTTGTCAACAAAGTAAAATATAATGATAAAGCTAAGCGGGTGCAAAACATGCTTATATGCTTGGTTGGTGAGAAACAATTCACTGCTAAATGGGTGCATAAAAACTTTTTGTTTTGTAATTTTGAAAAGCTTCACACTTTTTCCTTTGTAGTGCCATTTAAAATAACGCACAAAAATCTAAGATTAATTGAGCAAATCCTCCTAAACGAAGCAAGAAAACTTTTCCCGCAACACAAAGAAGTACCTTTTGGGTTTCATTTATCAGAAAATGAAAGCAATAAGTTAAGGTGTTATGTTATTGATCCAGAAGAATACGATCAGTTTTCGGACATCCTTCTGGCAAATAAGGTATTTCCTGGAAGAGTCTATCCTTTTTTTGCTGCCTTATATGCTTTCGCGACCAGATACGAAGGTAGGAACAAAATTATCGTTTTTGTGGATGACTTTGTATGGTACGTCTATGCCTTCCAAGGGAAGGAGATGGTGTTTCAGAGGTTTATCAGGTTTGGAAAGGAGGGAGGGGTCCAAGGGTTGTTTTCGCAAATGGAGATCGTAATAGCGCACCTTGTTCAACATTTGAGGTATAAGCCCGAGGCAGTCGTCTTTTTAGGGGAAAAAGTACCTGAACAGATAATACTGGGTGTTCCTTCGGTAGTGGAGAGGGTTTCTTTAGAAGAGCTCTTCAAAGAGGTCCTCAAACAAAAGGCCATTTGGGATTATGCGATTAGGTTACCTAGGTTAGAACGTGATTGGAAATGGACTAAGATTTTTAAAAGGGCAAGTATAGGGTGTTTGGGCTTATTTGTGTTCTTTTCCTCTTATGGATATTTCAATTTTAAGAAGTTACGTGAGGACATGTCTGAGCTTGAAGGCGTCAGGGCTTCTGTTCAGCGCCTGTGGGAAGGTGTAAGGGAAGACATGGCGCTTTTGCAGGAAGATGGTATGAGGGATTGGCTTGAGCTACTTAAGCTCCGTTCCTCTGTGCCCGATACACGGCGTATGTTATCCCAAGTGAGCTTTCTAGCAGAGACCGAAGGGGTAAGGCTAGAGAAGGTAATTTTAAAACCGCAGCAAAGGGCCTTGTTCCTTGAAGGAGAAATACCGCTTTTGGACTTTAGTGGGCGTCAGAGGGCCTTTTCCCTTTTATTGGAACGTGTGAAAGGGAAAGGCCTGAGAGTAAACGCAGTTAATTGGGACCTTATAAAGGGCAACTTTAAGTTAGAGTTGGCCTTGGAGCCATGAGGATCTTAAAGGCCTCTGAGGAACGGAAAGGGAAGGCCTTTTTTATCTTTTCCTTGTCTTTCTTTTTAGCAGCTTGTGGTTTGTCCTTTTTCGTTTACACCCTAAGGTGGCAAAAGGGGCTGGAAGCGGCTATGAGTCTAGAGATACAGCGGAAAGGGAGTTTAGAGGAACGCCTTCGAGGCTATAAAGGCCTTAAAGAGCTCCTTCTGCAGTTCCCCAAGGGTGAGGATCCTATGGAAGTCTTGGCAAAGGGACTTGATCGTTTGAAAGGGCGTTTTTCCTCTGAACTCGCCTTAATTCAGGGAAAAGACGGGGACACAAAAGGCATAGCGTTTGAATTAAGAGGGATAGGGACTCAAGAGGAACTATTGGAAGTTTTGACCTTCCTTGAGTCCTTCGGTTTCCCAGTGCTCCTAATGGACACCCTTGAGCTTACGCCCTTTGATTGTAAAGTCGAATACCTGATAAAAGGTGTGCTGAAAGTCCCTGATGGTAAAGATTAGTCGAGTTTCAGCTTTTCTGCTATTTGCCCTAAGTTTTGTAGCGGTATTTCTGGCCTTCGAGTACGATCTGCCTTTGGACCATGGGGTAAGTGAAAGCCCTGAAGTCTTTGAGGTGGAACTCGAAGGCCTAAAGAAGGAAGGACCTATAGGGACTTGGAGTTTACCTTTTCCTTGTAGAAGACCAAGTGACGAAAAGGGGGAGGTTCAAGAGGCCTCTGAGGAGGCTTTGCCATCGGTAAGCTTCGTGTATTTGGGAAAGGAGAGATACACCCTTATAGGAGAGGAACTCCTTAAGGAAGGCGACAAATGGAGGGGTTGGAAGGTCAGGGCGATAACCCTATCGGGTATCATAGTGGAAAATGAAAAAGGAGAAAAGAAATGGATAGGTTTGGAAGTACCAGGAGAATAATGGTTTTTGTTGGGATCTTTCTCATTTTGGGGTGTGCAGAGAAAAGGATAAAAGAGGTTCAAAGTGGTCCATACCCTCATGTTTTGATGGACCAACCTGGACCTATCCACGGACAAACCGACTTAAAGTCCAAGGTACCTGAATTCAGGATTTCCGGTGGAGAGGTCTCGCCCTTGGAGAGGGTTATGGTGTCTTTGAACATGCGGAAGGCGCCATTGAAGGAGGTCCTTTGGGCGGTTTGCAAGGAAGCAGGTTTAAATTTGGTCTTGGAAAGGGGTGTAGATCCTGAAACGCCTGTTACCATCATCTTAAGCAAGGTCAAACTAAAGGAAGCCTTAGAAGCCATCCTATCTCAAGCAGATTATTGGTATGAGATAAAAGGAAACTTTCTGGTGGTGAAACTCACTGAGACAAAGACCTTTCAGTTGCCCCTTGTCCCTGCCGAAAAGGACTTCTCTTTGGAAGTGGGAGGGGACATCCTGGGAGGTGCACTACCCCCTCAAGGTACACAGGGGGCTCAATTGAAGGGACTCGTTTTAAAAAAGGAGAAAGCCGATTCTAAGGCCTATAATTTTTGGGAGTCGGTGGAAAACGCCTTGAACAGCCTTCTTACGGATCCAGAAGAGCGTTTCCTTTTGGATAGGATGACAGGTACCCTTATGGTCACGGCGAAAAGGTCCCATATGGAGAAGGTGGATAGGTTCTTGTCTAGCCTTAAGGAATGGCTTTCCAGACAGGTGTTGATCGAGGCCAAGATAATCGAGGTGAATCTAAACAAGGCCCTGAGGTATGGGATAGATTGGAACGTCTTCAGGCAATGGAGCAGGGGTAGCTGGACCATAAACTTAGAAGGGATGACGAGGGGAATAGGAGGGGTCCCTGAGGCAGGTCCTTTTTCGAGTCTGGGCATAAGGTTCGAAAAGGCAGATAAAGCCAGTATATCAGGAATCGTCCAAGCCCTTTCTGAATTTGGTGAAGTCCATACCCTTTCAAACCCTCGCGTGAGCGTCATGAACGGCCAAATGGTGGTCTTGGCCGTGGGTAGGAACATAAGCTTTATCTCCAAAGTGGAGACCACCATCACACAAGAGGTAGGAACGACTTACACCATTGAGACAAGTTCCCTTCTTTCCGGATTGATGTTAGGCATTGTCCCCCACATAAAGGAAAACGGAGAAGTGGTGCTCTCCATAACCCCAATCGTTTCGAACCTTTTGGAAATAAAGGAAGCTAAGTTCGGGGAGAACGCCCCTTATGTAGTCCATCTGCCAGTGGTGGATCTGAGGGAACTAAGTACTACTGTGAAGCTCACTGACGAAGAAGTGCTTATCATCGGAGGGCTTATGAAAAAGGAAGATAAAGACACCGAATATAAAATACCCATACTCGGCGATCTGCCCTTGTTTGGCAACCTCTTCAAGGGCAAGAGTCGCCAGAGTAGCTCTACTGAACTTATCATAATCTTACAGCCAAAGGTGCTTTCTTGATGAGGTTAGGTGAGCTCCTGCTTTCAAAAGGTCTCCTTGACGAGGAAAGGCTTGATATAGGTCTCAGGATCCAAAGGCTAAGCGGTGAGGTCCTAGGAGAGGTTTTGGTGAAGTTAGGTTTCCTCTCCCCTCAGGACCTAGCCATGTGTCTAGCTGAACAACACGGTTTGCTTTACGTAGACCTAAGGAATTGGTCGGAGTTTCCAGAAGAACTTCTCAGGCGTTATCCCAAGGAACTTGCCTCAAGGCTTGGCTTTTTGCCCCTCGATGAGGATAGTGAACTGCACATAGCCGTAGAAGAACCGGCTAACATCTTCGCTTTTGACGCCATAAGGGCTACAGCGGCTAAGCCGTTGAAGGTATACCTAGCTGATAAAGAGGCCTTTTGGGAGAGCCTGGAGAGGGCTTATTTCTTCCTGGAAAACCCAACCGAAAGGATTGTGGAAGAAGTCAATAGGAGGTCCGCCTTTGGCCTTCCCGTGGACCTTATACCTCCTTTGGTAGACGCCCTTTTGGCAGAAGCCATAAGGCGTAGGGCTACCGATATCCACATTCACGTGACAGACCCTGTACTAAGCGTATTTTACCGTGTGGATGGAATACTCCAATACGGTTACAGCTTAAACAAAAACCTTGCTTCTTCTGTGATCTCAAGGATAAAGGTGCTGTCTAATTTAGATATAGCTGAACAAAGACTTCCTCAAGATGGATCTTTCGTATTCTCTTTCTTAAAGAAAACCTATGAAATCAGGGTCTCAACCATACCCACTGTGCAAGGTGAAAGCCTCGTGATGCGCATATTGTTTGGTGGTTCTTCAGAGCTTTACAGACTTTCTAATTTGGGATTTGATGAAGATACTGTAAAAGGCCTAAAACAGCTTGTCCAAAAACCTTATGGTGTGTTTTTAAGTGTAGGTCCTACAGGATGTGGGAAGAGCACTACTGTATATGCCCTTTTGAATGAAGTAAACCGGCTCAAAAGGAGCGTAGTTACTATAGAAGACCCAGTGGAGTATAGGTTGAATTTTTCCAAACAGAGTCAAATCAACGAAAGAATAGGCTATAACTTCGCTAGTGCTGGTCGTAACTTCATGCGACATGATCCTGATGTCATATTCCTGGGTGAAATACGGGATGAAGAGACTGCGAAAGTGGCAATAAGGGCCTCTATTACAGGCCATTTAGTCCTCAGCACCCTTCATGCCAACGATGCCCTTTCCACCATCCCAAGGCTTTTGGACCTGGGGGTGGATCGATTCCTCCTCAGTGCTTCGCTTCTCGGATGTCTTTCACAGAGGTTGGTGAGGCGCATATGTTTACGCTGTAAGGAGGAAAGGGAGCCTACAGCCGAAGAAAGGGAATTTTTCCAAAGTAACGGTTTCGAGTTACATAGGGCATTTTTTGGACGTGGCTGTAAGTTCTGTAGGTATACAGGTTATTTGGGGAGGACTGCCATAGGAGAACTTTTAGTGGTGACCGAGACCCTTAAGGACATGATCTATAAAGGTGCTTCATTGCAGGAAATGCAACTTGAAGCCAAGAAGGCGGGCATGAGGACCATGCTAGACGATGGTCTGGCAAAGATAAAGGCAGGGATTACCACGGTCGAAGAGGTGAAAAGGGTACTCGGATGAAGGCCTTCTTTTACAAAGCCTTCGGGGAGGATGGTTTCACCAGAAGCGGCCTAATCCAGGCTGAGGACGAACTTAGGGCCTATGAAGCTCTTACACGTACTGGGCTTTATCCTTACCGTTTTTTCGCCCTTCCCCCCTTCCTTTCACAACTACTGAAATGGCTACTTAGACCCAAGATCCAACCCCGTGATGCCATTACCCTCGCCAGGAACTTATCGATCATGTTGAGAGGTGGTATCCCTATAGTGTCAGCCCTGGAAAGCCTTTCCCAAAGCCTTGAGAAAAAGGCTTTGAGACAGATGCTGTCCGAGGTGTTAGAAGGTGTTAAGCGGGGTTTGAGTCTGAGCCAAGCCTTTGAGGTTTATAGCGACGTCTTTCCCCTTACCTTTTTCAACCTTATAAAGGTAGGCGAAACTACTGGTAGACTTGACAAGGCCCTTATGGACTTTGCCGATCACCTCGAGAGAATAGAAGGGTTTAAGGCAACGGTTAGGAGGGCTTTGATATACCCCATCTTTGCCACCGCTTCTGCCTTTGGAGCCATGGCCTTTTGGTTGGTCTACGTACTGCCTAAGGTGACAGAGGCCTTGAGGGGTATGGGGGCAAAATTGCCCACTTTGACCATTTTAATGGTGAATGCGGGTGAATTCATAAGGGACTACTTTTGGCTTTTGCTACCGTTTTTTCTGCTTTTGGCCTTACTTTACGGTTTTGCTTTACATAGTCCCAGAGTGAAGGTCTACTTAGACAGGCTATTTCTGAAGCTTCCAGTTCTTAAGAAGTTATTTTTTCTTAGGGCCCTGGTAGTCCTCTGCGAGCAGATGAGGACCTTGCTTGAAGCCGGGCTACCCATCGATACAGTGTTCGAGAGGGCAAAAGAGGCCGTTGGCAACCGTGTAATAACCGAAGCCCTCTCGAGGGCCAAAGAGCGGGTTCTTTTGGGGGAAAGGTTGTCGGAGTCCATGGGTAAGGAGGAGGTTTTCCCTCCCATTATGGTGAGGTTTGTGGCTGTAGGTGAGGCTACGGGTACCCTAGCAGAACAGTTTGGCTACCTCGGATATCATTATGGTCAAGAGCTAGAGGATTTTTCGGCAAGGCTTTCCAAGTACATCGAGCCCTTTGTCATAACCCTTATAGGGATGTTCTTTGCCTTGGTGGTGATCAGCCTTATGGTCCCCGTTTATGATATGATCACTAAACTGAGCCTCTAAGGTGGAGGAAGTCCTTTCTTTTTACAACCTACAGGAGGACCCATTCCTCATAACGCCTGATCCCGATTACTTTTACCCCTCGCGGGTCCACCAAATGGCCCTTGACGCTATGGAATACCTTGTGGAAAAAGGGGAGAGTTTCCTCTTGATAACGGGTGAGCCAGGAACTGGAAAGACCCTTTTGATCAAAGCTTTCCTTGGGAAAAGAGGGGATCTGTTACCGATAGTGCTCTATAATCCAACGATAAAGCCACAAGAACTCCTGAACTTCCTTTACAGATCGGTATCAAGAGGGAGGCCTTCTCTTGAAAAGGTCAAGCTTATAGAAGGGATCAAGGCCTCCTTGTGTAAAAGGAGACAAGGAGGTCAAAAGGTACTTCTTATCGTAGACGAGGCCCAAGATATGCCTGATGATGTCCTCCTTGAGATAAAACACCTCTCCAACCTGGAGACCTCTAAGGAAAAACTGCTTCAAATCGTCCTCCTTGGACAACCCGCCCTGGCCATGAGGCTTAAGGCCCCTGAGAACCGCCAACTCGATCAAAGGATAAGCCTTAGGGTGGAATTACGTCCGCTTGAGAGGGAGGAAGTAAGGGACTATGTACTTTACAGGATAAGGAAAGCCGGAAGCCCCTCCCTTGGTTTTGAAAAGGGTGCCCTGAAACTCATCTGGAAACGCTCAAGGGGCATACCAAGGCTGATAAACCTGATCTGTTCGCGGGCCATTATGGTAGGCTACTTAAAACGTCTACAAGTGATAAAGAGGGAATGTGTAGTGGCAGCCCTTAAGTACCTTAACTTATAGGTCCCAACCTCTGTAAGGCGTCATTGGCCTCAGGGTCCCCTAACGTTTTAAGCTTTTCGTAAACCTCTTTTGCCCCCTTACGGTCCCCTTTGAGTTCAAGCAATACCGCAAGGTTGTAAAGGAGGTCCGTGTGGTCAGGGAAAAGCATAAGGGCGTCTTTGAAGGTCCTCTCTGCACCTTCTAGGTCCCCAAGTTTTGCCAAAACAACCCCATAGTTGACGTAAATCCCTGGATGAAGGGGGCCAGAGGTCATAGCCTCTTCTAGTGTTTCTTTTGCCTCTTTCAGCCTGTTTAGCTTGATCAATAGAAAAGCCACCCTATTTATCACGAGGTGGTCTTTTCTTTTTTGGATATAGGTCCTGTATTCCTTTAAAGCTTCTTCAAATAGACCTCTTTCTTCAAAGGCCTGACCCCTCCAAAGACAATGAATGTAAGGATCCCCTTCTTCAACGGGAGCTTCCTTCACCTCGGACTTTCGAAAGTCGTAAGTGGCAAGGGAAGGCACATTTGGCCGTGATGTAAGATTTCTTCCTTCGTCTTTGTCTCTTTCTGTTCTTTCTGAGTTAAGTTCAACCTTAAGGTCCAAGCGTCCTTCATCGACCTTCTCTGGTTTATGCCATTGGACCTCCCCGGCCAAATTCGCTCCTTGGATCTCCTTTGAGGTGACCAGGGTTGTCTTAGGCGATTTGAAGGAAAGGGCAATTAAAAGCCCACCAACGGAAAAGACGATGACAAAAAGAGAGATCCACAAAGTCCTTTTTCCCTTTCGGTTTACGAAGTCCTCAATCCCTGGTGGCAAAGAGGCCTTTTTGCTCATCCTTAAGTTGACTTGCATAGGCTTATTATATTATAAGACCCAAAAAACCTCGGAGGAGGGAGGCAATGTTACGTCTAAAAGACAAAAGGGGATTCACCCTTGTGGAGCTTGCTATAGTCTTGGTGATAATAGGGATCATCCTCGGAGCTATCCTCAAGGGGCAAGAGCTTATAACGAACGCAAAGACCAAGCGCTTTTACAACCAATATAGGGAAATAGTTGCAGCTATATATACCTACTACGATAGATATGGAAACTTACCTGGCGACGACAACACGGCTCAGTCTAGATGGTCAACTACTAGCAATGGAGATGGTGATGGTTTAATAGAAACAGCTATTTCTTTCGCCTGTACCACTAATTCCCCTGAGTCTTGTGGTTTGTGGGAGCACCTGCGTCTAGCCAACATAATAAGCGGCACTGGACCTACTAACCCCAAACATGTCTTTGGTGGAGCCATTGGGGTAGGTTATGCTACAATTCAAGGTGTTTCCACCAATTGGATAGGTTTTCAAAACGTCCCGCGGGAGATAGGGGGAACCATCGATACACAGTATGACGACGGGGATTATACTTCAGGAAGCATCGTTGCCTCTGGTGCTTACACAGGAACTGGGACGATAATCCTTTACTTCAGGTTGTGAGGACTATCCTTACCTTAGGCCTTACTTTTTGGGGGATAGGGTATGGAGTTCTCATCATACCCTATCCCTTTGATTTATCGATAAAAACCCTTATGGTTAAGGCCATAACAGGAATGGCCCTTGTAATCGGGGGTTCTCTCTTTATAGGCCTTTACCTCTTCCTAAAAAAGCCCTAAGCGCTAAGCTTATCTGTCACGAGGTACGCAATTTTGCCCCTGCCTTTCTATCTCTACTTGGCAGTTCTTATTAGAGTCATATGCTATAAGTTCTGAAAAGGTAAAAAGTCCACATGAGTTTTTACAGCCACTTGCAATATACGTTTCCAATTGTTGGGAACTTCCTAAGATAACCGAAGATCCAGAACTACAGCTTCCATCGTCCAATTTGAAAGAGTTAATAGCGTTATCTAAATATACGACAAGGTTATTGCAGTAAGTCCCACTTGCATAATTACATCTTTGTTGCTGCAATTCATAAAGTGATACATATTCCACTATGTCATCATATTCTTCGGGTCTATTAAAATCGTAAAGGAAGTCGTCTACGTTGGCTTGCCCTTGTGTATAGATGGTCCTGTTAGTTTGAAGGTTGTAATTCAGCCCTGCGCCTATGACCAAATAGGCAAGGTTAGATTTAGGATTCCCTTTGTCGGTTATAGTTAACGTTGTGGCGTTTAATGTGCACAGATCTCCTGAAGTGAGTTCTGGAGCTACTTGGTAAAGGAGGGCTCTGTTTTGGCTATCGTGACCTTTGACGCCGACAAGGTTAAAAGCCGGGTCAGGTTTCTCGGGGTCATATTGATCAAAAGGCCTTGAAGGGGGTAAATAGCCGAACCTGATGGCATATCCCTTAAGGGCTTCTGAGGCCCTTTTTAGATCTTCTCTGCTTTCCATGTACTTGGTCCTTTTGGTCAAAACACCTATTATGCCCGTACCGAACCCTACTAGTAGTCCTATTATGACCAAAACTATGGCCAACTCTATTAACGTAAATGCCTCCTTCTTAAGGTGATTAACGGCTGAAAAACGCATCTAGCCTCTTATTATAAGTCTACGCCCTTATTTTTCCACCTCTTTTGAGGCCTCAATCGAAGGATAGAGGCTTGGTGCTGGTTTTTTATCCCTTTGCCCTGGCCTTTTTTAGCCTCTCTCCAAATCCTTTTTCCCTGGCCACCTTTTTCCTTTTGGCAACCAAGGTCTTAGCGGCGAGGGGGAACCGCGTTGGTAGCCCCCACTTCCTTCGGTATTCCTTAACGGTCAAGCCGTGGCTCCTCAAATGGGCGTTGCTCAGTTGACGGAGGTCCCTGCCACATTCTAGACAAATTACCTTATTGCGCTGCACAGATTTCAAGGGGTCAAGCCTTAAGGACTCGATACCTTCTTTGACCACCTCTTTTACCTCAGGCTTTCCTTCCTCAAGCTCTTTCATCGCACGAAGACGCTCAAAGGTCACACTTAGAAATTGATCTACCTCCTCTGGCGACATCCTGGCATGACTAGCCTGTGCCACTGTTATCTCCACTGCCATCTCTGTGAGCGATTTCGGCATCTTTGTACCTCCTATTTTGTTTTTTTCAGAAAATAAACAGTGTTAATAATTTTGTCAAGCAAGGTCATCTAGGGGATAAGGAGGTGTTAATGCATCCTTTGTAAAAGGTGGCGTTTCGGGGTTGTAAAACTATTGTTAGTATTTTATGGGTTATCCATGGAAAAGTGTCTTGTGTCTTTACGGTTCGGCTGTTTCTGCCCCCTTGACAAGGGGTAGTCCTTCGTCTTAACTTTATGGGCGAGGTTTGGGGGTTTAAAAGCTTAGAAGGGCTTGACATCCCCCGCCGAAGTTGTTACTAACAAAAGGCCAAAGGGTAATTAAAAAGGCCCTACGGGGCTTTAATTTTATCGCCCTTTGTCGTCCTTGATCTTGGAGGTGGGGTTGTAATGCCGACTATAAACCAATTGGTACGTGAAGGGAGGCAGAAGATAAAGGAGAAGAGCAAGTCCCCGGCCCTTCAAGGGTGTCCTCAAAAAAGGGGGGTATGTATAAGGGTTTATACGACTACACCTAAGAAGCCTAATTCTGCTTTGAGGAAGGTAGCGAGGGTAAGGTTGACCAATGGTGTAGAGGTTACCGCTTACATTCCAGGTATAGGGCATAACCTTCAAGAACATTCTGTGGTTTTGGTGAGGGGCGGCCGAGTTAAGGATCTACCGGGTGTAAGGTATCACATAATAAGGGGTACTTTGGATGCCTCCGGTGTTGAGGGTAGGAGAAGGTCTAGGTCAAAATATGGAACTAAAAAACCAAAGTAAGGGAAGGGGGCTATGCCGCGGAAAGGTAAGGTAGAAAGGCGTGAGATACCGCCTGATCCCAAATATAACGACGTATTGGTTCAGAAGATGATCAACTGTGTGATGTGGGATGGGAAAAAGAGCGTGGCCGAAAAGATCGTATACGGTGCCTTTGAGATAATAAGGGAGAAGCTAAAGGAGGACCCTCTTCAGGTCTTCCATAAGGCTATAGAGAACGTAAAGCCCATTTTAGAGACAAGGCCGCGGAGGGTGGGTGGGGCAACTTATCAGGTGCCGGTGGAGGTGCGTCCTGAGCGACAGATAAGTCTGGCAGTTAAGTGGATCATTCATGCTGCCAGGGCGCGGCAGGGCAAGCCCATGAAGGAAAGGCTTGCTGAGGAGATCATAGACGCTTATCACAATAGGGGTGCAGCTATAAAGAAGAGGGAAGATACCCATAGGATGGCCGAGGCCAACAGGGCGTTTGCCCATTACCGTTGGTAAAACAAGAAGGCAGGAGGTTTTGATATGTCTAAGCCGAAGTTTGAGCGGAAGAAGCCGCATGTGAACGTAGGGACGATAGGGCATGTGGATCATGGGAAGACGACGTTGACGAGTGCTATTACTTATGTTTTGTCCAAGCATGGTTTGGCGCAGTTTTTGGCTTATGAGCAGATAGACAAGGCGCCTGAGGAGAAGGCGAGGGGTTTGACGATACAGATAGCGCATGTGGAGTATGAGACGCCCAAGAGGCATTATGCGCATATAGATTGTCCTGGGCATGCGGACTATATCAAGAATATGATTACTGGTGCTGCGCAGATGGATGGTGCGATTTTGGTGGTGTCTGCTCCTGATGGTCCTATGCCTCAGACTAGGGAGCATGTGTTGTTGGCGCGTCAGGTGCAGGTGCCTTATATAGTGGTTTTTATGAACAAGACGGACATGGTGGATGATCCTGAGATATTGGATTTAGTGGAGTTGGAGGTGAGGGAGCTTTTGTCCAAGTATGGTTTTCCTGGTGATGATGTGCCGGTGGTGAAGGGGAGTGCTTTGAAGGTTTTGGAGTGTGGTTGTGGTAGGAGGGAGTGTGATTGGTGTGGGAGGATATGGGAGTTGATGGATGCTGTTGATGAGTTTATACCTGAGCCTGTGAGGGATGTGGACAAGCCTTTTTTGATGCCGATAGAGGATGTTTTTTCTATAAGTGGTCGTGGTACGGTGGTTACTGGTAGGGTTGAGAGGGGTGTGATAAGGCCTGGTGATGAGGTGGAGATAGTGGGTTTAGGTCCTACTAGGAGGACGGTGGCTACTTCTATTGAGATGTTTAGGAAGGTGTTGGATGAGGGTCGTGCTGGTGACAACATAGGGGTGTTGTTGCGTGGTATAGGGAAGGATGAGGTGGAGAGGGGTATGGTTTTGGCTGCTCCTGGTAGTATTAAGCCATATAAGAGGTTTAGGGGTGAGGTTTATGTGTTGACCAAGGAGGAGGGTGGGAGGCATACGCCCTTTTTCAGTGGGTATAGGCCTCAGTTTTACTTTAGGACCACGGATGTGACTGGTACTGTGAAGTTGCCCGATGGGGTGGAGATGGTGATGCCTGGGGACAATGTGAACTTGGAGGTGGAGTTGCTTGAGCCTGTGGCACTTGAGGTGGGCTTGAGGTTTGCCATAAGAGAGGGTGGCAGGACCGTAGGCGCAGGAGTGGTAACAGAGGTAATGGAGTAGGTTTGGGCTTTGAGGGTCAGCTATGGCAGGGGAAAAAATAAGGGTGTGTTTAAAGGCGTACGATCATCGGTTGTTGGACCGTTCTGTAAGGGAGATAGTGGATACGGCCAAGAGGACAGGGGCAAAGGTCGTAGGACCTGTTCCCCTGCCTACGAGGATATATAAGTTCACCCTGTTACGTTCCCCTCATAAGCACAAAAGGGGGATGGAACAGTTCGAGATCAGGACCCACAAAAGGCTTGTGGATATAATTGAGCCTACTCAACAAACAGTAGATGCCTTGATGAGGCTCGAACTTCCAGCAGGGGTTGAGGTGGAGATCAAACTCCCTAAGGAGTAACCGGAGATGTTCAAAGGGATAATAGGTAGGAAACTCGGTATGACGCAAGTATTTGACCAAAACGGTAACGTTGTGCCAGTAACGGTGATAGAAGCGGGGCCTTGTGCTGTTGTTCAGGTAAAGACGGTGGAAAAAGAAGGCTATAACGCCCTTCAACTGGGGTTCATGCCTAAAAAACCGCAGAGGGTTAACAAACCCCTTTTAGGGCATTTCAAAAAGGCAGGGATTGAGCCCTTTTATGTCCTTAAGGAGTTCAGGGTCGAAAGCGTAGAAGGCATAAGTGTGGGGCAGAAGGTAACCGTTGAGGTCTTCAAGCCTGGGGACTATGTAGATGTAACCGGTTGGACCAAAGGCCGAGGATTTACCGGGGTCATGAAGAGGCACAACTATTCTGGAGCTCCGGGGAGCCACGGTACAAGTGACTATCACCGCCACGGTGGGTCCGTGGGTTCCAACACCGACCCTGGTAGGACTTGGAAGGGGAAGGGGATGCCGGGCCACTACGGGAACGAGAGGGTTACGGTGCAAAACCTTTTGGTGGTGGATGTAAAACCTGAGGAAAACCTGCTTTTGGTGAAGGGTGCTGTCCCTGGTGGTCCTAACTCCATAGTCCTAATAAAGGAAGCCAAGAAAAAGAGGGCAAAAAATGGCCAAGGTTGATCTTTACAACCTCAACCGGGAAAAGGTAGGGGAATTGGACCTGAGGGATGAAGTGTTCCAAGCGCCTGTGAGGCCCCATCTGTTTTACGAAGTGGTGAAGTGGCAGTTGGCCAAAAGACGTCGGGGAACGCACTCCACAAAGACAAGGGCCGAAGTGTCGGGGGGTAGCCGTAAGCCTTGGCCTCAGAAACATACAGGTAGAGCAAGGCATGGGAGTATCCGTTCCCCTATATGGAGAAAAGGTGGGGTGGTG
>Ga0209080_1001152_pt1 | contig 13974 bp, 9 predicted proteins | sample JNZ110809AmetaG_FD_184123 | JGI IMG/M metagenome (GOLD analysis project Ga0209080, IMG submission 184123) | Hot spring microbial communities from Jinze hot spring, China to study Microbial Dark Matter (Phase II) - JNZ 110809A (SPAdes) (version 3) ...
TTTGAGGAAAGGCAAGTCACGAAGGGCGTCATATCCTATGGGCTCTCATCATACGGGTATGACATGCGTGTCTCTGATGAGTTTCTCATATTCACCAATGCCTTCTCAACGGTCGTTGACCCGAAGAATTTTGATGAGCGCTCATTCGTCAGGCACAAGGGAGAATATTGCATCATACCGCCAAACTCGTTCGTGCTTGCGCGCTCCGTTGAATACTTTCGCATACCGAGGAATGTGATAACCATCACCCTCGGAAAGAGCACATATGCTCGCTGTGGCATCATCGTCAATGTGACACCATTTGAGCCTGAGTGGGAGGGCTACGCAACCCTTGAAATTTCAAACACGACACCGCTACCAGCTAAGGTTTATGCCGGTGAGGGAATAGCGCAGGTCATATTCATTGAGGCTGATGGCGTTTGCGAGGTCTCATATGCCGACAAGAAGGGTAAGTATCAAAAGCAACAGACGATAGTCCTTCCAAGGGTTGATTGAATAGAACGCATACGGCTGGCTTGACTGGCAAGCGATAGGCTGCTGGGGGATGGTGATGGATTGCCCACTCCGTGATGGTGGTGAATGAATTGAGCAGGGAGGACTACATTCTCATCATGCGCTCAATAGTGAAGGACTTCCCCGGCGTCAGGGCAGTTGACCATGTTGACTTGTTTGTGCGCCGAGGCGAAGTGCATGGTTTAATCGGTGAGAACGGCGCTGGCAAGTCAACGCTGATGAAGATACTCGGCGGCGTATACAGCGATTATGATGGCGAGATAATTGTTGATGGCGTTAGGGTCAGGATTCGCTCGCCAAGAGATTCAATAGCTGCGGGGATAGCTGTAATTCATCAAGAGCTGAATCTCGTCCCGCAGCTCAGCGTTGCCGAAAACATCTTCCTCGGTCGCGAGCCAGTCAGGGGTCTCTTTGTTGACTTTGCCAAGATGAATCGCATGGCTTATGAGTTGCTCTCACCGTTTGACCCGACGATTGACCCGAGGACGCCAGTCGGTGAGCTGTCCGTTGGCAAGCAGCAACTTGTTGAGATAGTCAGAGCGCTGTCACTAAACGCCCGCATACTTGTGATGGATGAGCCGACATCGGCGCTGACGGAAGCCGAGGTTGAAAAGCTGTTTGATGTCATCAGACAGTTAAAAGCCTCCGGGACAACCATCATTTACATCACGCACAAGCTCAAGGAAGTGCTCACTATAACCGACCGAGTCACAGTCATGCGTGACGGTAGAGTTGTCGGGACGATTAACACATCGCAAGCTGATCATCGTATGCTTGCGCACATGATGGTTGGGCGCGAGATTGAGGAGGTTAAGAGGGAAGCCGTTAAATGCGGTGGAACTGTCCTTTGCGTCCGCAACTTGAGCCTCTTCAGCCGTGAGAATCCATCAAAGCGCCTCCTCAACGACATAAGCTTTAATTTGCGCTCGGGCGAAGTCGTCGGAATATTCGGCTTGATGGGAGCCGGCAGGACCGAACTCATGTTGACGCTTTTTGGCTCGCCGCCGGGCATCGTGGATGGCGAGATTGAGCTTGAAGGAAAGCCGGTCAAGTTCAGGTCACCGATTGATGCGATAAGACACGGAATTGGGCTTGTCACCGAGGACAGAAAAACAAGCGGGCTTATCCTGATGATGGCAGCCGGATACAATTCCACGCTGCCGCTGCTGCCATCCCTATCGCTTGCAAACTTCATCAGACGCCGAAGGGAAAGGGAATTGATTGAGTGGCTATGGAACAGGTTGCAGATTGTTCCGCCAGATCCATTCATGCCGGCGCAGAACTTGAGCGGTGGCAACCAGCAGAAGGTCGTGCTGAGCAAGTGGCTCGCTATGCGTCCCAAGGTGCTTTTGCTTGATGAGCCGACAAGGGGTGTGGATGTCGGTGCGAGGGCTGAGATTCACAGGCTCATCAGGGAGATGGCTAAGGAGGGCGCTGCAATTCTTTTTGCCTCATCTGAGTTGCCTGAGGTGCTCTCACTTGCTGACCGAATTCTTGTGATGCACGCCGGGCAAATAGTGCATGAGTTAAGAGCCGATGGCGCAACTGAGGAAGAGGTCATGTTTTACGCAAGCGGTGCGCATGCATTGGAGGGGCAGTGACAATCCACTTGCGCCACTTTGAGGGGCTGCAACTCTGCCAGTTGGCAGGCACCCTGCTCCATCCGCAGTGGCAGGATGGATGATTGGCTAAGGGACTTTCCCAACATCTTCAGTGTGGTGCCTTGAGGTGTGTGCAATGTTGCCCGAAAGAATTAACGATGTTGAGCAGCTTGAGGATTTGCTCAGTGAGCCGACAGAGGGCGTGATTGAAACTCTGTCACGCATGGATGGCGATTTGATGGTCTTGGGTGTTGGCGGCAAGATGGGTCCGAGCTTGGCTCGCATGGCTCTCAGGGCATTCAAAGCCGCTGGGGTGAATAACAGGGTCATCGGCGTATCAAGGTTTACATCGCCGGAGGTGGCGGGGAAGCTCTCCCAATGGGGTGTTGAAGTGATAGCGTGCGATTTGCTTGATGAGAAACAAGTTGCGTCTTTGCCGGATGTGCCGAACATCGTCTTCATGGTCGGGATGAAGTTTGGGACAGTTGGGCAGGAATGGATGACTTGGGCTGTCAACACAGCTCTACCGGCGATGGTTTGCAGCAGGTTCCGAAGGAGCCGTTTCGTCGTTTTCTCAACCGGCAATGTTTATGCCCTGACCAAAGTCGTCCATGGTGGCTCAGTTGAGACTGACGCACCGTCGCCGATTGGCGAGTATGCAATGAGCTGTCTTGGGCGTGAGCGAGTCTTTGAATACTTCAGCCGTGAGCATGGCACCGAAGTCGCCATAGTGCGCCTCAATTACGCAGTTGAGCTGCGCTATGGTGTGCTCGTTGACCTTGCAAGGAAGGTTTTGAATGGCGAGCCGATTGACCTCACAATGGGCGCTGTCAATGTCATTTGGCAGGGTGATGCAGTTGCTATGGCGCTACAATGCTTCTCGCATGTTAGTGCTCCACCGTTTGTCATCAACATCACAGGTCCGGAGACATTGAGCGTCAGGAGAGTGTGTGAGGAGTTTGGGCGGTTGATGAACCGAAGCGTCACATTCGTCGGGACCGAAGCTGAGGATGCGCTGCTGAGTAATGCTCAAATGGCGCACATGCTGTTTGGCTACCCAAGGGTGAGCGTCAAAAGGATGATACGATGGATTGCCGACTGGCTCATTCGTGGCGGCGAAGTTTGGGATAAGCCAACCCACTTTGAGGAGCGTGAAGGGAGATTTTAATCCGCATGTGACGAATATGCTGCTGCATCGTCGCTGCTATTGCTGCACACGGTGACTTGTAAGCCACGCGCTTTGGGGTGAGCGGCGATGCAAATTGACACTCAGCTCTGGATGGCGTTGCGTGACGGGATAGCCATAGTTGCGTGTCCATTGGCGCTCACTAAGGAGCGTAAGTGGGATGAACGCCGCCAAAGGGCATTGTGCCGATATTACAGCGATGCCGGTGCTGGCGGAATTGCGGTTGGAGTGCACACAACGCAGTTTGCAATACGGGAGCCGAAAGTCGGTTTGTATCGCCCGTTGCTTGAGTTGATGGCTGAGGAGATGAACAGGCTTGACGGGAAGCGCCGCATGCCGCTTTTCAGGGTTGCCGGTATCTGTGGCGATACAAAGCAAGCCATCATGGAGGCAGCTTTGGCGAGCGAGCTCGGATATCATGCCGGCTTGCTCAGTTTGGGAGCGCTGAGGGACGCCGATGAAAACACACTCATTGAGCATTGCCGCGCAGTCTCGGAAGCCATCCCGCTGTTTGGCTTTTACCTGCAGCCGGCAGTTGGCGGGAGAGTCCTTCCATACTCGTTTTGGAGGAGGTTGGCTGAGGAGGTTGAAAGGCTTGTGGCGATCAAGATTGCGCCATTTAACCGTTACCAAACCATTGATGTGGTGCGGGCGATTGCTGACTCAGGCAGGGAAGATGTGGCGTTATACACCGGGAACGATGACAACATCATCCCCGATTTGCTCACCCCATTGCGGTTCAAGGTCAACGGGCGTGATGTTGAATTGCGCATAGTTGGCGGATTGCTTGGGCAGTGGGCTGTGTGGACGAAGAGGGCTGTTGAAATTTTTGAGTGGTGCAAAAATGTGGCGAGGGGTGATGAGCCAATACCGAAGGAGTTAATGCGCTTGCATGTGCATTTGACCGATGCCAACGGGGCAATATTTGACGCAGCGAATAACTTCGCAGGGTGCATTCCGGGGATTCAAGAAGTTCTGAGAAGGCAGGGCTTGCTCGAGAGCAACCTCTGTGTTGACCCAAATGAGACTTTGAGCCCGGGACAGCTTGAGGAGATTGAAAGAGTTTGGAATGCCTACCCGCACCTTCGTGACGATGAGTTTGTGGCTGCCCATATTGATGAGTGGATGAGGGATTGAAAAGGCGCCGCTTCATGCATCGGCATTCGCAATCAGAGGCGGTGAATGTAACCGAGCAAGTTCGTCACTTTGCAGCGCCGGAATCAGCTGCTTAACCGTTATCGTTCCTCTCTCCCTTCCAGAACTGGGATGGGCTTTATTACAATGTCAACGCCCTCTGTGACCTGTGCCGGCTTAACAAAGATGCCGCCAACCCTGACCGGAGCGTAGAGCCAAGCGCTAACTTCAATCTGCACTTTGCCAGATGGCACATTTACAGCTTTGTATCTTCCTTCCGCATCGGTAGTGAGCGTGAGGTATTGAATGTCTCTCCTCTCGCCGTTTTCTCGGATGATTCTGAACGAGAGACGCGCATTCGGCAACGGTAAAGGTTCCATCCCCTCTTTGAGTTGAATGAACACTATCCCTGTGATCGTTCCCACTGGCGTTAACATAATGACTGTCTCTCCGCCCGGATCAAGCACCACATTCTCGTTAGCTTCCCTATAGCCTTCGCTAAATATGCGGATAAAGTATCTCCCACCCTCTGCTGGCACAATTGCGATGCCGTTCTCGTCCGTCTTGACCGTCATCGGTTCGGGCGGGCGCTCTACGCCACCACCCCTTTCGGTTGGGAACATTTGTATCGTGATGTTGCGCCCGGAAATCGGCGCCCTTGTAAATGCATCAATCAACTTCAACTTTGCCGTTGGTATTGGGCGCGGGGTGAACTTGATTTTGCCCACTTCAAAATGGATGGGCTTACCCTGCTCCAACGCGACCCCACCTGCGATAGCCTTCCCAATCTCCTTGCGCAATTCAGCTATGCTGGGTAGGGTTACTTCAACTCTTTCTGTGGCAACGGCTGGCTTAGCGCCGAATGTTACCAACCGAAACAGCAGCACGCCTTTCAATGGCTTGAGTTCGTCAGGCGCTGGCTCCACACGAATCAATGGCATTAGCGTTGCAAAAGGTATGGTGATTTCAAACTGTCCCTGTTCATCAGTGTTTGCAGCCCCAAAAAGCGGTATGGAGCGCATTAAACCTTCTTGAACCATAAATTGAGCACCCTGAATTTGAACCAGCGCTTTTGCTATCGGATTGCCATTCTCGTCCAGCGCAATGCCTCTAAAGGCAAGCCTGCCTTCAAATGGGAATCTTTCGGGAAGGGGTGGTCCTACGGGCACTTGTTGTATCCCGCCAACATACCTTGCCGCTTCAAGGCTTAGCTTTAAAACTTTGCCTGCCTCAACTGTGAGCGCAAATGAGTTTGGCAGCTGAGCTCTTGGCACACGCATAAGATACTTTGCCATTTGGCTCGTCACCCACGCAGCTTCATACTCGCCCGGCTCAAGCCCGCTCCAGATAAGCATCCCGAATTCGTCAATTGCCTTCTGCTCAAATTTCCCCTCGCCCTTCTGACGAAGCAATAAGACGATGTTGTTGACAGCCCTTGCCGGATTGTCAGTGACCACCGCAACTATTGCTCCTTTATCTCCACTCGCTACCGGTAGCAAAGTCAACCATGCTCCGACCCGTTGGTTCGGTGTAACCAGCCGCGTTGATTGCGTGATTATGAGTTCGTTATCAACCACAGCCCTGATTGCATACTCACCCTCGGGTATACCTTCAAACCTGCAACGCCCGTTTTCATCGGCTTTCTTCTGGGACGGTAAACCTAAGCGCTCACGGAGGTTGCCATCGGGGGATGACAGGATTATCGTTGCATCTTTTGCCGGCGTTTGCTTATCCGGCATAAAGACTTGAACCGAAATCTCGCCGCACTTGGCAGGCTGAGTGAACGCAAACGCACCTACAACGCAAGCCACAGTTGCGATGGCACCCCAAATTAGCTTGTGCCTTTCCACTTGATTTGCACCTCCTCGCTCAAACTGCCTTAAGCTGCGCATTGACTTTTATGACTCACTGTGCATCGCCATCAGTAATCATAGACAATTGTGCGTCCATCAGTATAGACGGCACACAGCATCATCCTGTTCATATGCAGCGCGCAGTTGATAGCCAAGCGCTGCGCGCGCTCATCGTGTAAAGATTGATGTGGTGTGTGCACTTAATCGGTGTGAAGGGTGTTGAGGATGATCCGTTGTCTTTTAGTGGCGCATTTGCACGCACTCTAACTTTGCACTGCTACAAACTTGCGCAGCGGGGTGATGCGCCGTGCTTGTTCCAAAAGTGGTGCAAGCTGGTGAAGGGCTCATCAATGACATCAATGGGGCGAGTGTGAGAGATGGCGAAGTGGGCATTTGGTGGCTCGGGCAGAACTCGTTTGCCATAAAGTGCACCAGTGCTGTGGTCTATACAGACCCATACCTTTCAAGCAATCCCCATCGCCTCATTCCACCGCCGGTCAATCCAGATGAAGTTACGAATGCCGATATCATCACATGCTCACATGACCATTCAGATCACATTGACCCTTTGACGATACCGCGACTTGCCGAGGCTTCACCAAATGCCAGATTCGTCATACCGAGAGCTACGGTGAGACGCTTGCTTGAGCTCGGCGTGCCAGAGGAAAGGCTCATACCAATGAACGATGGCAGTGAGGTTGAGCTATGCGGCATTCGTGTGTGGGCGATAAAAGCGAGGCATGAGCGCTTTGATGAGCATCCGCAACATGGCTTCCCATACTTAAGCTATGTGTTTGACATGTCCGGGGTGCGCATCTATCACGCCGGCGATGGCATACCTTACGAGGGCTTGATAAGCGCGTTGAGAGGCTACAAGCCCGACATAATGCTGATGCCGATAAACGGAAGGGACGGTGAACGCTATAGGCGCAATTGCATCGGCAATTTCACATTTCAGGAGGCTGGAGACATAGCCGCTGATGCAGGCGCAAGAGTCGTCATACCCATGCACTGGGGCATGTTTGCCGACAATAACGAGGATGTCTTAAAGTTCGTTGACTATGTGACGGCTCGCTATGGCAACTTGAGCGTCAAAGTCCTTGCCATAGGCGAACGCTTCATATACTCAGCTTCCGACTCACCATTGGGCTTATAGGTTCAGCCTTTTGTAGGAGCAGACGGCGATCCGCCCGCGAGCATTCCTCTATGCATCCCGAGCTCGAAAGCAGCATTGAGTCTCAACGGCTAACCACAGCGGCATTTATGCGCGGGAGCGCACACCACCTTCCTATCAAGCAGTTCGGCAGCTGCCAGCAATGTGAGCTTCGCTATGCCGTGCAATTGCGCATAGCATTCCAAAAGCTCGTTATGCTCGCCTCGGACGAGCACCTGGTGGTGAAATCCCCTCAACTTGCGCACATCAATCACATCGTCCAATTTCACAGCGACCGAAGTTCGGCAGCCACCCCATGGTGGTGTGTTTAGATTCTCCACAACGGTTCCGGTGCCGAACATCAAGTTGCCCGGACCGAGGAAGCGAAGCACCGTCGCCTTGCGCCTTGTCTTCCAGAGGACTTGCATTGCTACACCTGTATCGGACTCGGCGTGGCTTCGCAGGATGAATTCCGCTGGCTCATCGCCAAAGCCGGTCAGGAGCAGCGGGCATGTGCAGTGAGCTGTAATCAGCGTTTGCTTTACGGTATCGGGCACCGGATTGCCCATGAAGCCCGGTCTGTCAAGCAGGTATTGGCTCAACATGAGCGTCAATGTTGCATCTCTATCTGCCTCGCATCCGGCAGGGAAGCCCTCATCACGAAGGTGTGTAAATGCCAAACACGGTGGTGGGACTTGCCTGTTAGCGACGAGCGGCAAGCAGTCTGTTGCCACTGCGTCGGCATCGTATGCCGTCATAATGCTGCGGTGAGCGAAGTAAGTCCGAGCCGCGTGAATGATGTCTTCCTCCTTCGGCTCAACTATCTTTCGTGCATTGCGTTTGTATCTTGAGGCGAGCTCACGCACCGCCTTATCGTCCGGTGAGACCTTATTGAACTCCTCAACATATCGCTTAACCGGAACTAAAACGACTTCCGTGCCGAGTGGATCAACCTTTGTTGTCTCCTCTTTGTCACCGCGTATGATTGCCAAGCGGCTGCTGCTCATGAGCTTCCCGGCTTTGATCGCCTTAAATGCTTGCCCTATGCCGTTAAGGTCAACTGATGAAACATACCAAACCTTTGGCTGCGTCGCATAAGCGTGCATTGGTCCAATGAATGAAGTCCCGACAGGTGAATAGATGATCGTTTTGATGCCCGTTCCGACAAACAGCTTGACCAAGTCCCAAAGATAGATGTGATGCAAGACGATGAGAAGAGCATCCGGTGGGTTGGCTTTGAGTCTCTCAATCAGTGCCTTTGCTTCGTCGGCATTAGCGACAAACCTCGGTTCAACGGACAGGCTAACCCCAACTTTGCTGGCGAGCTTTCTAAACTCAATCGCAAGTTCGCTCTCACGCTGCTCAACTGGGTATGCCGCTCCCGGCCAGCCCATCCACCAAGGTGTTGGAAGGCGAACAAACACAGTGGTGATTGTTGGGATGGGCTTCAATGATTGTCGCTTTAGCCCGTCAGGTAACACCTCCGCGGAGAGTGCCTCCAAGGTGGAATGCAGTGATGATGCAGCTGTGCACAATCCGATGGCACACATGCTTCCGATGAATTGCCTTCTGCTTAAGCGCCCATCGGATTGGAATAGCAACTCGCACTCCTTTTCCCTGCTATCCTCACTGACACCCATTGTCCGCACCCCCTTGTGCTCAGGTTATGCTGCCGTGAAGCAATTTTTGCACGCGTGCGTGAGCTGGTCAAACTATAATGGCACATGAAACGATGTGAGTCAGTTGGAGGTGATGCCTCCGGTGAAGTATCTTTCGCAAGTTGCCCTGTTCCTTCTGGCGACTTCAATGGCACTCGGACTTGACATAGTGCGCGATGGCAAGCCTGTAGCTCAAGTGGTCGTTTCCTCATCGCCAACCGGTGTGAAATCCCAACGCGCGTTTGAGCCAAGCGATGTAATGGCAGCGCAGGTTTTGGTGAGCTGGATCAAGAAGATGACCGACGCAGAATTGCCCATCACTGCCACGCCTGCAGATGAGCGCCCGACCATCTACATTGGCGAGGCTGCAATTGGCGCTGGGCTTAAGTTGAACGATATACATAGCCAAACCAACGAAGGGTTGCGAGTGATTGTAGTTGGTCAAAAGGCTCTGATTGGCGGTCAGTCAAGCATAGCCACAGTGAGGGCAGTATGTCGCTTCCTCGAAGCCATCGGTTGCCGCTATCTCATGGAAGGTCCGTTGGGTGAAGTTTATCCGCGCCTTAAGACGCTGAAGGTGAATGACTTCACATTGACGGAGAAGCCCGGCTTCCTATCACGAAGGATTTGGGGTTCGCAATGGTCTGGCGATTCACTTTGGAAGATTTGGAATGGCGCAGGCGGGTTGAATTTGGAGACGGGGCATTCTTGGGGCAGCTACATACCTCAAAGCCTGTTCCATGAGCATCCGGAATACTTCCGAATGAATGCCGAGGGTCAAAGGGTCATGAGCGAATGGCTTTGCACATCCAATGCCGAATTGAGAGCGCTCTTCGCTCAAAGGGTCATAGAGGCTATACGCAAGGGGCGGACACACCCGTCAATCTCACCCCCTGATGGGACAGCTTATTGCCAGTGCCAAAGTTGTAAGGCTCAGGACAACCCGAAATCCATTGAACCCTCCTCTGGGGCTGTGAGCATGACCGATAGGTTCATTGATTTCTTCAACGACATCGCAAAAAGGGTTGCCAAGGAGTGCCCACAATCCATCCTCAACTTCTACTGCTATGCCGATTACACCCAACCGCCGAGCCGCCAAATTGCGCTCGCCACAAACCTTTGCCCATGGCTGGCTCCAATTCGCTATTGCCGTTTCCATTCCATCGGGAGCAGCAGCTGTCCACCAAATCAGCAGTTGGCTGAAGTGATTGAGGGATGGTCAAAGGTGGCAAAGCAAATGGGCTACCGGACTTATAACTATAACCTCGCTGAGTGCACTGTGCCATTTTCAAAGCTCTCCGTTTGGAGCCATGACATACCTTACCTTTATCGCAAAGGTTTCATCGGTATCAACATTGAGACGCTCCCGGCATGGCACATCTATGGACCGCACATCTACCTCAGCATCCGCCTATCATATCAACCAGATGCTGATGCCAAAGCGTTGATGGATGACTACTTCACCAAGTTCTATGGCGATGCAGCGGGTCAAGCCATGAAGGAATACTGGCTAACGATTGACAACGCCTTCGCCAAGATGAGGTGTCATTCGGGCAGCTTCTTTGCTCTGCACTTGGCGTATACACCAGAAGTCATTACCCGCTGCCAAGCCCTGCTGGATAGGGCAAAGGAGTTGGCTCACGATGAGCCTGTCTACTTGGCGCGAATAGCGATGGCTGAGGAGGGCTTCCAAAACGCCGTTCAGTATCTTCAACTGCGTGATGCCATCAACCGCGGCGACTTCGCCAGCGCAAAAGCAGTGTATGAGAAGTTGCTTTCACGCTCTGAAGCTCATGTCAAGTCCGGTTATGGCAGCCAATACACTGCCATATACCTTAAGCGCTTCTTAGGGACAGTGGTGGAGAAGGGCGCCGCAGCCACTTCACCACCACGCTGCCTGTTGCAAGTGCTTCCAGATATGTGGCGCTTCACATGGGACGAGAGGAATGAGGGATTGCAGCTTGGTTACCACTTGCCACAAACGGACGACTCAAAATGGTTGACGGTGGCTACCTACAGTCAGACGCTTGATGCTCAAGGCTTGCCCGACAAGAAGACCATACTTTGGTATCGCACAAGCTTTCGCTTGCCACAGGATTATCGTCGCTTATACCAGCGCCTATTTCTTTTCTTCGCCGAGGTGGATGGGACGGCTACAGTGTATCTCAATGGTCGTCAAGTCGGTGAGCATAAGGAGAGGCGAACGCCATTTGAAGTTGAGATTACCGACGCTGCTCGTGCTGGCGAAAACCTTCTGGCAGTGCGTGTGGACCATTCAAGGATTACTGAGCTCTTCCTTGGCGGCATCGTCAGACCGGTATTGCTCATCGCCGTAAAGCATGAGGCTGAGTGAGGGGAAGAAAGTCTACCCACCTTTGCAATTCTGGGATGGCACAGCACACCCACCGTGATTAATGGTTTGAAATTGCCAGCTGCTTTGAGTCATGAAGTTAAGCTCGGTTGTCATTTGGGATGGACTTTGTAGCTGCTGCGCGGTATATTCATTGTGGTGATTGCAGCGCTACAGCAGGCGCATTGAGGGCTTGTTTGGCGGACATGCATTGACGCATCACAGCATCGCAGTTGCCGACGAGGTGGGGTGAAGATGGGGCAGGAGTGCATCTTCTGTGCTATTGCGAGCGGTAAAGTCCAAAGCCGTATAGCCTATGAGGACGAGGATGTTGTTGCGTTCCACGATATCAACCCACAGGCACCAGTTCACATCCTCGTCATACCGAGGAAGCACATAGCCAGCTTAAACGAGGTTAGCAATGAGGATTTACAGCTCCTTGGCAAGTTGCTCCTTGTGGCGCGTGACATAGCCAAAAGCGAGGGCATCAGCGAGGGTGGCTACCGAATTGTCCTGAACACGAACAGGGGAGCTGGGCAATCGGTCTTCCATATCCATTTGCATCTGCTTGGCGGACGCTTATTCAGCTGGCCACCGGGCTAATTGAGCGCTCTAAAGCTCGTTTTGGTGGTGGGCAATTTCGGGTCAAGTTGATGGGGGTGATGGTTATGTGGGAAGGTCGTTTTACGCCTCTGCTTCTGTGCGCGCTGTGCTGCACCTTGCAGCTTTCTCAGGGTGCCGATGCAGTTGATGGTGCAGCGCTAAAGATTGCCATCGCTTATGTTGATGACAAGACTGGCTATCCGGACAAGGCGCTCTCAGATGCTGCTCAATTTATGCTCGCGCAAGCCCTGCGTGATGTGAAGGGATTTGAAGTCATATCAGTTGACCTCGTGAAAGAAGCTATGGCAGCCTTAAAGTTTCGCACGCCACTTGGCGATGCCGAGATGTGTCAGCTTGCCTCTGAGTTGAAAGTTGATTGGGTGATACGAGCCACGCTTGAACGAGTGACCATAGACAGGCGCGCAAACATGGTTTCCATACCGATGACTGCAGAGGCTGTTGGAAAGGATTTGGGCATCGTCGTTAGCCGTGCGAGTGCGGTTGGCAGCTGCTTAGCGAAGGGCGATCTGACGAATTCGCTTGTGCTGTATTCAACGCTTGTTAGCGCGATCAATGACGCATGTGCACGCGTTGCCGGGCAGCTTGAATACTCAGCAAAAGTTAAGGGGTTGCTTTTGCTCCCTCCGATGGGCAACCACATCCGCGCAAACATTGGCATTCATCAGGGGTTAAAGGTCGGTGCTCAATTGCTTGTGGTGTGGCGCAACCAACCTGTGGCATGGGCAAAAGTTGTTGATGTGAATGATGACGATTGTCAGGCTCTGCTGACACAGGTCGCCGTTGGCAAACGCCTTGAGCCGAACATGAGGGTGCTTGTCGTCAGCAATCCAGCTGCACATGAAGCCCCAACTTACAGGGAGCAAGTTGAGCGCGAGCTCAAGAGGGCAACGAGGGAGCTGTTCATAGCGGTAGCTGTAACATTTGGTGCCCTTCTCGCCGCGGATGTGATCAAGTGAGATGAGTGACGCTGCGTCTGGAAACAGTTGCCGACTCATCCGGCACACCGATGCGCCTGTGTGCACTGTAAATCTGCTCAGGTTGGTTGAGCCTTTTATCAAAGTCCATTTTGTGAGGTCATGCCCACACTCCCGGTATGCTCTCGCCGCAGAATTTGCACTTGCCTTTGTTAAGGTTGTTTTCCGCTATGCCGATATAGCCGACACGCTTTACGAGCAACCGATTGCACCGTGGGCAGTATGTGTTCTCGCCATCGTGTCCCGGGACATTCCCGATGTATGCGAAGCGCACACCCGCCTCCATTGCTATATCACGGCATAGCTCAAGCGTCTTTATCGGGGTTGGAGGCAAGTTGCGCAACCGATATGACGGATAGAACCGAAGGAAGTGCATCGGCACATCTTGTCCCAAGTTCTTAACGACCCACTGGCACATGCGCTTTATCTCGCTCTGGCTGTCATTCATTGTCGGGACGACGAGCACAACCAACTCCATGAATGTGCCGGATTGATGAACAAGCTCTATAGCCCTTAGAACTGGTTTCAAGCTCCCGCCAACGACCGTCCGATAAAAATCCTCGCTGAACCCTTTCAGATCAATTCGTATGCAATCAAACAGTTTGCAAAGCTCCCTCAATGGCGCATCATCAATGTATCCGGCAGTGACCATCAGGTTTTTCAGCTTGTGCTCCTTTGCGAGCTTTGCGGTGTCAAATGCATATTCAAAGAAGATGACCGGCTCGGTGAATGTGTATGCGATTGCACCGCATTCAAGCTCCTTTGCCAGCTCCACAACTTTGCTCGGCGGCAGGTCATAGTTCGCCGTCTGCTCCGGACCAACTTGACTTATCTGCCAGTTCTGACAATACAGGCAGCGCAGGTTGCATCCGGCAGCAGCGATGCCGAGGCAGCGCATTCCGGGCACAACATGGAATATAGGCGTCTG
>Ga0209080_1001153_pt1 | contig 13972 bp, 8 predicted proteins | sample JNZ110809AmetaG_FD_184123 | JGI IMG/M metagenome (GOLD analysis project Ga0209080, IMG submission 184123) | Hot spring microbial communities from Jinze hot spring, China to study Microbial Dark Matter (Phase II) - JNZ 110809A (SPAdes) (version 3) ...
TTTACCCAGAAACTTCAAGAAAACATCATATATTTTACTATAGCACTTCCAAACAACACTCTTACCTAAATGAGTATTCTGAAGTGTATGTTCAAGTCTGAAAGGCACAGTATTAACATATACAACGTCCCCTACACAATCAACAAGCTCACCACCAACTACAAAAACCACATCAAACCCCAAAAGAAATCTAACGACAAAAACCTCAAGAACATAAAATAGAGTAAGAAAGATATTCCGGAGCATTGTGTTAAAAAATCTTGGAAAATCTGAAATGACAAAATATTCTTTAAAGCGCAAATCTCCAAAATCCCCAAAAATTTTCTTCACTAAGCTCCATTTAATTTTATCAACTGTAAAGAGCGAGACTTCATAACCAGCCTTAAATAAGATATTAATGAACTCCAAGCAAACCCTCACAGCCCCTCCAAGATAATTTAGTGAGGGAAAAACCACAGCCGCTCTTCTTTTCCCCATAAATGCCCTCTCCACGAAAACTAAAAATACATATATCCGCATCTATTTTTAAAGATAAAGGATTACGCCAAGAAAAACACTCGGTGGCGGCACACTCAAGATGAAAAAATTAAACGTAGAAATTTGGAAGAATTTTAATTTTTTGAAGAACATGATGACTAAGATATGTGATTTTATAAGGAGCAAGGTTGATCTGTTGATCTTTATACCAATTTTATTATACGCCCTAGTTTTCTCCTACTATACGCTACTTAAGCATTACACATTTAACAGTTATGCATGGGATCTTGGAATATTTAATCAAGCGCTCTATACGACACTATATCATGGAAAACTCCTGTTCTCCACAGCCGAATTATTCATGCATCCCTCGGGATCATATCTAGCAACCCACTTTAGCCCAATTCTTTTCACTCTATTACCCCTCTACGCTTTATATCCCTCAGCCGAATCCCTACTAATTATTAAGTCCTTTATTCTAGCTTTAGGAGCACTGCCACTCTATTACCTAACAAAGGAAATATTGGGGGATAGGAAATCCGCCTTTACTCTTGCAGTGGTATATCTACTGCATCCCGCAGTTCAAGGTTCTAACTGGTTTGATTTTCAGCAGCAAATCTTCATGCCAATACTCCTATTTTCCTCAGTATACTTTATGATCAGAGAAAGATGGAAATCATATTTTGTTACGACTGCTTTTTTACTCATGATATCTGAGCACGCGACACTTGCTGTTTTAGCCTTATCGGCATACTATTTATTGACAAGTAATGTGAGAGAGATTCCACGCTTAATGAAGACATTGAAAATAACGCGAGAAACATCCATGATAATAACGCTGTTGATGTGCCTATTCTCCTTTTGTATATCCGAATACGTGAAAGGATTATTCCCAATTCGATCAGAGTTTGTGGAGATGTATAGGGGCCTAGGAGCTTACAGAATTTTAGGTTTTAAGGGTGAATCGCTTATCCTGCTGCCAATCTACATACTGCTAAATCCCAGTAAAGCTCTGGCAGCTCTCTCATATGACTATACGATGAAGATAATTTACATCGTCCTCTTGTTCGGGCCGCTTGCATTTATACCCTTTGGAAGCAAGATAACAATAATTACATTTGCCCTTCTATTGCCATTTCTAGTCTCAAATTATCCCGCCTACTATAAAATTGGTGCCCACTACCCTTTATATATAATAGGACATATTTTCTTAGCTGCCATTGATGCGCTATCAAAGAGAACAAAAAAAGACATTAATGAAACTCTAAAAATAATCATGATTTCCTCACTCATACTTATTATCTCAACAAGCCCTATAAGCCCAATGTCCAATCCTCTTATGGAGACAAAAATATTATGGTATCCCGTAACTGCTACAACTACCATAGTAAATATCGAGATAGAAGAATTGCATCAAATGCTGAGTATGATTCCAAAAAATGCATCAATATTGACGCAAAATAATATTTTTCCTCACATATCAAGTAGAATAAACGCCTATGTGCTGCCACCCTCCAGTATAACACAGGAACAGAGAGAGATCTTAAAAGATTATGTGAACTATTTGATAAATGAAAGTGAATATATTCTATTGAACATAAGACAGAGAGATTATTGGACGCAATTCACTCTTAATGAGATTTTGAGCGGCAATCTCTTCAGACCCTATGCGTTCACGAGATGGGCTGTACTATTTAAGAGGAATTATGAGGGCCCGACACAGACAACCCATCCAAATAATGAGATGGTGTTTTCTGCCCAAGATTTTAACCTTAACTTAGGAAGGAGGGTGGCAGACTCCTCATCTAGAAGTGGGAACATAGCTTTCTGCCCTAAAGGCTCTAAGCAGGACATTTTCATTTATGGCCCTTATACTTTTCTGCCAGATGGAATATACAATGTGACATGGAGGGTCAAATTCGGCCCACACGATGAGGGGCATTTGGCGACGTTTGAGGTCACGGAGAAGTTCGGTGAAAGAGTGGTCGCTAAAAAATATGTATATGGATTTGAAGTTAAGTCTGAAAGATGGTATAATATAACAACGACATTTGTGGTCACTAAAACCAAATCCTATGTAGAATTTAGAGTTTATTCTACAGGTGCAGCCGATATTAGCGTTGACTATGTTGTTTTAAAACAAATCTCCGGAGAAGCGAGAGAAGAGGTTTTCATTATGGGAACATTCAATTACATAGATTTGAAGGTGAATGGAGAAGTTACGAAAGAAGGTTTCTTGTTGCGGTCATCTACGAGTGAGGAGGGTGCATGGAGTTTCTGGTATGGGCCATACATATCTCTGAGTCCAGGAAAATATAGGGTTATATTTAACCTTAAGGTTTCTCCAAATCCGGAAGTTGATGATAAAATCATTAGACTTGAAGTAACAAGAGATCATGGGGCGGAAATAATACTGGGTATAGAAGTTCAAGGAAGAGATATTATTGAGAACATGGATTCTTCTGGATGGTGTAAGATAAGCTTGGAATTCGGTCTAGGTGCGTTGGCGGAAGATGTCGAGTTTAGGGGAGTTGACCCCTCAAGAAAATACAACATATACCTGGCTTACATACTTTTGGAGAAAACAGGCTAGATTCCATCTGCTCACTACAAAAAATGCTAATTTTTATTTCTTGTATTCATCAGAATAATAGACTAAAAAGCGAACAGGTTTAAAGTGGATGGAAGCAGTGGAACATGAAAGTTGATGAAGAGCAATTTATAGGTAAATTTATCAGTTGTTATTTAGGGCACTCAGAAGATAAATATATTAGATGGATGGCTTCATCGGGGGGTGTTGTTACAAGCATCCTAATGTTTATGCTGAAGGAAAAAATGATGGATGGAGCTCTAGTTGTAAAGATGGAAGGTTTAGAGCCAAAGCTAATTATAGCAAGAGATCCTAAAGATTTAATTGAGTCCATGGGCTCAAAATATTTGTCAGTCTCATTTAGCACAAAATTTAGAGACCTACTAAAGTCTGAAGGCAAATATGCTATTGTCGGGCTTCCATGCCACATTAGGCTCATAAGAAGAGTCATGGCGAAGAATAAAGGCTTGCATAAACGCATAATATTGCTTTTAGGGCTCTTCTGTTGCAGGGTCATAAGTCCCTTGGGCTTTAAAGTGCTACTACATAAGTTAAACGTTAGGGAGCATGAAGTTAAAGAGTTTAAATTTAGAGGTTGTGGATGGCCTGGTAAACTTTACATAAACCTAAAAAATGGAAGGGAAATTTCATTACCCTTCTTTAGCTACTGGCGGCCTCTCTACTCCACATACTTCTTTACACCTAAATCATGTATGTTTTGCTCCGATATGATGAATGAAGAAGCCGACATATCTTTTGGTGACGCATGGTTACCAAAAGTTATGAAGAGGGATCGTTTAGGCTCCTCTATTCTCGTGTCTAGGACAAGCAGAGCTGAAAAGATTCTGGAGGAAGCCCAGAAAAAGGGTTTTATTAAACTGACTAAAATAGAGGGGAAAGAAGTTATCAAAGCGCAATGGCGACCAATTTTTTTCAAGAAGATAATGTTGCCAATACGTTTAATGCTGGCTAGACGTGAAAGGCATAACATTAAATTGGGTTCGATAAAATTATTTTTTGGTCTTGTTTGCGCCCTAATTCAAATCGCAAATATGAGATTCTCTGAATCATTGATAGGAGCGCGCATCATAGAAAAGTTACCCCTCAAATTATTACTGTTTTACGCAACTTTCCAAGCGGCTCTTGAGTATTTCTCATGGAGGTTGATAACGGGGTGAGGGCTCATATAATCGGCAACTTAAATCCATTAAATAGCGGCTGGAGAATTCTACTTATTAGCGTTACAACCTTCTTATCAAGGAAATTTCCCAATATAGAGTTCACGAAAGAATCTTTGTTCCCGCAGATTGATGAAAAATTAAATCCTATGTGTAAATGCACTAAATCAATGAAGTCCTCTATAATACTTTTAATTAGTACATTTGTTAGGGCAATTTTCTGGAGACTTTTTAGGTTGCTAGGTCTAGATGCCACTGCCCTATTTAATGAGCCATTAAGGCAATATTATGATGCTGATGTCATTATAGACTTAAGCGGAGACGGTTTATGCCTCCCTAAAAGCAAAAGCCACTGGTATTCCTTAGCAAAAATCTTTTTCAAACTTGCTAATCTAATATCAATTCTCATAGCAATTCTCCTGAATAAAAAAGTAATATTATACTCGGCTTCTGTTGGAGGATTAGGGGTTCTAGTTCCTTTGGCGAAACTAGTCTTAAATAAAGTTGATCTGATCGTTGTTAGGGATTATGAGTCCCTAGAATACTTAAACAGGATTAAAGTTACTAAACCCACTGTTTATTTTGCTCCGGACGCGGCTTTCAGCATGCGACTGAACAAAATTGGGAAGAGATCAGCAAACGGAAGTGCACCGGTTATCGGCTTTAATCTCAGCACCGAAGCCGTATGGCACTTTCATAAAATAGAATTCCAATATTTTGCTAGGCTTATAGGCTCCTTAGTCAACTATATTTCAGAAAACCTTGGTGCAACTGCTATATTAATTCCCTCATCCTTGGGCGGGCCGTTCAGGCATGATGATAGAATCATCCTTAATGAGGTTCTTAAATATGTTGGTGGAAAAAATATTTCTGTTATAGGAACAAGTGATCTATCCCTGATAATTGATGCTATATCTAAGTGCGATGTATTAGTAACAATGCGTATGCATCCTGCCATAATATCCCTTCTCTGTGGGACTCCACCACTAATGATATCGCATAGCCCCAAATTTCATGGTTTAATGAAGTTAATTGGGCTTGAGAACCTATTATATGTCTCCACAAAAATAGACTATGAATCCTTGAAGAAGCAATTTCTATATATTTGGGAAAATAGAAATTTAATCCGCGCACATATAGAGGGTAGAATTAGTTCCCTAATAGAATTAAGTCTTAACGGTTTAGAGAGACTAGCATCGGCAATACATGAAATAACTAAAACGTCAACGTTAAATTAACATTTTTTGGGTAAAGATATTTTTAAAAAGATTGATGTGCTGTTCCGCCACTCTACTCCAAACCCTATCCCTAAATTTTTTGCTTAGATTCCTTCCAATTCTTCTTCTGAATTTCGCGTCCTTTGCCAATAAGAGGAGTGCATCAGTTAACTCTTTGGGGTTATTAAACTCAACCATTACGCAGTTCTCCCCGTCCTTAAGGTCGGCCTTGAACTTCGGTGTTTTGCCACATATGACGGGTTTTCCATACATTGCCACTCTCGCTAAAGACCCACTTGCTTCAATATAGTGGCTTCCTAGTGATGGAAGCAAGATTATTTTGCTCTCCCAAATCAGCCTACTCAAATTTTCTTCATCAACGAAGCCTGTGAATATAATATTTTTCATTTCCTCCCTCGATAGTTTTTTCCTCAACATTTCGACATATTCTCCGTTGTCATGGGCGTGTTTTCCACCAACAATTATTAAGGTAGATTTCTGATACCGCCTCGAAAACTCTTTAAAAGCCTCAATTAAATACTCGATTCCTTTACTTTTTCTGATGAAGCCCAGAGACAATATTTTAATTTCTCTTTTATTCCCTGCTGCCTCTTTAGGCTTTTTCACTCTCTCCATAACGCCATGAGGTATGACAATTATCTTCCCTACATCCTTACGTAGCGAATACAGATCTCTCAAAGCTCTTCTCATCAAATCATTGTGTACAATAATTATATCAGAAAGTTTCACAATGGTCTTCGTCAAAAATATAATAAGTATTCTAGCTATGAAGTTGAGGACAACGTTTTCACATAATTTAGGCTTCTCTCCAATCACTGTATGCATGGTCACCACAATAGGTCTTCTATATGAGCGTAAAAGAAGAAGTAGTAATGGAAACAGTAGAGGGAAGAATTTGTCACCGTAAAGGAACCATCCATGTTGAAGGTGAATTACGTCGGGCCTCTCCATAAGTATTCTACTGAATATTCTAAGGGGGTAAGTAATGCTTCCCCTTCTCCAGCACCTCACCACCTTACAGTCTTTCCCCTCATAAATGGTCTCTGCAGAATTTGTAATATTCGCTAAAACTCTAACTTCAGTTCTCCTGCTAATGTGCCCATATAATTGGGTGGAGTAAAGAGATATTCCATCGAGATGAGGAGGCCATGTTGTAACAGCACATATCTTCAAAGATTTAATCACCTGAAATTTGAATTACACTTAAGTGTTGAAAGTATATTTCTGCGAGATTACTTATATATACGGCTATTTCTATGGGCATGGGGCTCCTATCAATACTGAAGCTAAAATCTAGATTCTCCCACCTATTAGCTGGCAGCAATTCTCCGGAAAACTCTTTTATGAGGATTTTCACTTCCCCAGGTTTGGTTCTCACCTCGAATCTAACGGTAGATTCTGGGGTAGAGGATAATACCATTAAACTTACAGTAACATTGTACTTGCCGGGTGGCAGATATTTAAATGGGGTTTTAAAGAATAATATGGATTGATTACTGGCTTTATAGGCAAGAACATCTACTGATATGGTTCCGTTTTCTATTGAAACTATTTTTCCAGCAGAATCAATAACGTCGTAGATTCCATAGTTAAATCTTACACCATCAAATTTAACATCACCCCTATAACCCCTCTTATAAAGTATGACCCCCCTCATGTTTAGAACTATACCATACTCGTCACTGATTTTCGCATCACACCATCTCACCGCTATATGAGATGGTCTTGGAAAAGTAACATCGTACCACCATGAATAAATGTTGACGAGCACGTAATCCACTCCCTCAACAAAATATGGGTATGCCTCGAGCCTATTACATACATGTGGATAGATATCTGGCATTATGGATACTGATGCATTTGGGGGGATCTCTGCTAATGCCATCCATATGGCATCGTTTGACTCATCAAACTTAAGGAGAGTTCCGGGTGGAATAAGAAGTATTGAGGAGAGTAGCATAATTACAGCTATAAAAGTAGCGTGCCGCATAATATTGGCATTAAAATTCACTAATCTTTTCATGCCATCTATAGCCGATAAGAAGATGAATGGTGAGACGAAGGCTGGATACTGTGTTTCAATCGAATAATAAAGCGGGTTTATGGAGAGGAGGCTGGCTGTGAGCCATGGCAGAGCCATTATTAATGGTAGGGGTTCGAGGAGCGATATAAAGGCAAAGGGACCTAGTAGGGCAACAATATACGAAAACTTTTTTGGGCCATCATTAAATAGAGCATTAGCCACTTTAATGGGATTAGTTAAAATATTAAATATTATCTCTTTAGGACCGCTCCCTAAATCCCCCCACTCCCACTTTGTGACCAACGCGTTTGGATTAAAGTATGTGATCACCGCACTCGCTGAAATGAACCACAGAATTCCAGTAATTAAGAGAACGATTGAGAAAATAATCTCTGAGTTAATCCTTCTTCGTCTTAAATCCCCTATATTTCTTCTCCAATCCATAAGGAAAACATATATTGCTGCTGATGCAACTATTAGGGATACAAATTCATTAACCATCAGGGCCAAAATAATAAATATGTATGACTGCACAAACTTTCTCTTTCTCAAATAGTATAGAGCAAAAAGAAATAGTGCTGGCAAAAAGGATAAAATATCAAAATTTGAAATTGGAACAAGTGTTGGTGGGTAAACCAAGTATAGAGCTGCAAAATATATTATGAGCCATCTTCTTGTAATTCCATTCTCACGTAGAATCCAGTAAAGTGGAATTAGTCCTATGGAGATAGCTATTGGTCTAAGCACAAGCAACGTGATAGGATTCTGGTATATGGCGTAGATTGGCACGAGAAGAAGGAGGAAAGGCATGAAATGTATGCCGAAGAGGCTTCTTGAGGGATTTCCAGCGGCCTCAACAGTATAATACAGAAGTTTCCCATGGTTAAGTGTGCTGTAGAGGGCCTGAGCATAAATACCTAGATCCCATGCATTCGTATAAAATGAGTTATGGCTTATTATCGCTAAATTAGAAATAGTGACAATATATACTAGTGCCATGCTGAAAAGCAATAAGTTCTCTAAGCGAATCCATGACCTTATATTAACCCTTTTTAATCCTCCCATCGCATGCTTATTCATGCTCTTCCATCTTCATCAGCTATTTAGATAAATTAAATTAAGATTTCCTCGTTTCATATCGCATTAAATAGCTTTAGTAGCTCCAACCACCTCTCAGTATAAATCTTCCTGTCGAATGCCTTAGCCATCTCAACACAGCGTTCTCTAATCTTAGAGGGATAGCCTCCTCTCCATATCTCTACAGCTTTATTTACGATATCTTCGTCATCACTTGCAAGCCAGCCACTCTCTCCATCAATAATGTATTCTCCGGGCCCTTGCATACCATAAGTTAGTGTTGGGGTTCCGCAAGCCATACTTTCAAGCGGAATATATCCGAAGGGTTCATGAGTGAATGGGAATAGGGTGAATAAGGCATTTGAGTATGCATCAACTAAATCACTGGTCGATATTCTTCCTAGGAACTCAATGTTCGGGTTCTTTAGCAATCTTCTGTCAATGAACGAAGTTTTGGAGCCAAAGGCCTTGATTTTGACGCCTAAATCCGCAACTCTCTTTATGACTGAGAACTTTGTCTCTTTTCCGAAGTACGTTAAGACATAGTCTCCTGAAGGTCTCTTAGTTGAAGGATGGAATATCCTCCTATCTAATGGGGGATATATGACACCATATATTTTTAGTCCAAATTTAGAGTACATGCTAGCGCAAAATTTTGAGTTTGCAATTATAAAGGACGAAAGGCTACGTGCCTTCCTAATACTCCTTTCATCAAGGTGCTCGATTAGCGGCTTCAAGAGATTATACGCTGACTTTAGACCCAATGAGAATTGGGTGGAGATATCTCTTAGGGCTGTTGAAGGTGGACCCTGCAGATACCAAAAAATGGATGGTACAAAAATAATATGTGAGAAATTAATTGTTGCCAAAAAATTATTTTTTATGCGTCTAGAATTTAGGCCGAGAAGGGCCTCATACATCCACGTTTCAAACCAAAGCAATGAGGAGTTAGATGCCTTTGAAAAATGTTTTGTTTTTAAATTTAAGGTTTTAACACCCATCTTACTAATTTCAAGTTCAGCACTTGGCAGAATTATGGGTGATATAATGGTTATATCATATCCCATGTTAGCTAGATCTTCAGCTAAATAAATGGCGGGTCGAACAGAACCCTCTAATGAGGTTATTATATCACATATCAATTGTAAGCTCAAATATCTCACTCTCAAGCGCAGTTGGTGTCTCCATGAGCATTATTTTTTTATTTTTGGCACTTTTCTTATAAAATTTTAATCCCTAAACCTACACGCTCCATCAAATGGGTATTTTGGATTTGAAGATAATTTTTAGTGGTTAACGTTATCCCGTAATTTACCTAAAGGTCTTCCTTTGTTGGAGAACGGTTAAATATTTGTTCCCCCTCTTTTATTTCCTGAATGAGGAAGCCGTCCCAGACTGACCCCTCTCAAGGTGGATGAGGATCTCACGACAGTCTGACAAAACTATTCTCGGGAATAGGAAAATTTAAGTAGTAGATCTACTATGTTCAGAAGGCGAATGAAATGTTTAGTGTTTAGGGGATGGTGGTATCTGAATGGAGTATATTTATGCCGCGATGTTGCTCCATAGGGCTGGTAAGCCCATAGACGAAGAGAATCTAACTAGAGTTCTCCATGCGGCTGGAGTGAACGTTGACCCAATAAGGGTTAAGGCTTTAGTGGCTGCCCTCTCGGAAGTGAATATTGATGAGGCCATAAAGTCCGCGCCAACATTTATGCCAATGGCTGCTCCAGCAGCACTAGCTCCATCAGCTGGAACACCACCTGCCGAGGAGAAGCCCAAGAAGGAAGAGGAAAAGAAGGTTGAAGAGGCGAGGGAGGAGGAAGCCTTAGAGGGGCTTGCGGCGCTATTCGGATAGAAGCGCGAAGCCAATTTTCCCAAACTATCATAGTCCACTATATTTGGTCAGCAGATTTTATGGCCAAAAACATTATTTCACTATACTTAAATATTCTTTCTGATAACCTTATCCTTTGCTGCGGCTGGAGATAAGCTGTTTTAGTTGAGGGTACGTCCAATGTATTTCGGCGAGGACGAGTATAGACTGCCCTTCTTCCTAGAGAATGGTTATATTAGGAAGAGGTGTCCACGTTGTGGTGAATTTTTCTGGACGCTTAATCCAGATCAGGTGCTCTGTGGGGAGTCAAATGTTTATGGCTGCGCTGAATATACATTCATTGGCCGCTCACCTGTTAATAGGGCTTATACTTTGGCTGAGATGCGTGAGGCTTTCTTATCGTTCTTTGAGAAGAGAGGTCATAAGCGCATTAAGCCCTATCCTATTGTTGCTAGGTGGAGGGACGACCTATACTTCACAAACGCAAGCATAATAGACTTCCAACCATATGTGACCGAGGGTATCATCCCACCACCAGCCAATCCACTAGTCATAAGCCAGCCATGCGTTCGCTTCCCAGACCTGGAGAATGTTGGCCCAACATTCGGCAGGCACCTAACAATCTTCGAGATGGGCGGACACCACGCCTTCAACTACCCAGACAAGGAGGTTTACTGGAAGGATGAAACAGTACGCTATCACCACGAGTTTGTAACCAAGGAGCTGGGTGTTAAACCCGAATACGTGATTTATAAGGAGGGCGTCTGGTCTGGGGGCGGAAACGCCGGCCCAGATGTCGAGAGCATAATCGGCGGACTGGAGGTTGCAACCCTGGTCTTCATGAAGTATAAGGTTGTCGGTGAGGAGTTTATCGAGCTCCCCATTAGAACTGTTGATACCGGATATGGTATTGAGCGCTTCACATGGCTCTCTCATGGCTCAGCCAGCTGCTTCCACGCCGTTTATGGTGAACTACTCGATAAGATTATGGGGCTGGCTGGCGTAAGCATCCCTGACAAGAAACTTCTAGAGGAGTTTGCCAGAGTCTCCGGGTTGATAAGCATATCTAAGAGTGTTAGCCGGGCTGAGAATTGGAGGCGTATAGCATATAGGCTGGGCATAGACTCCGATGAGCTCCAGCGGATAATGAATCCAATAGTCGATGTATTTGCGGTTACAGACCACACCAAATGCCTAGCCTTCATGCTTGCCGAAGGGGTTGTCCCATCAAATGTTGAGGAGGGCTATTTAACCAGACTCATAATTAGGAGAACCTACAGGCTGCTGAGGAACCTGAACATAGAGAATCTTATGCCCGACATAGTTGATATGCAGATAGCATATTGGTCTAGAGACTTCCCACACCTAATGGATATGCGCAGTGAGATCCTGGATCTTCTAAGGATTGAGATCGAGAAGTATGAGCAGACATTGAAGAGGGGTAGGGACCTAGTTAGGCGCCTAATTAGGGATGTTAGATCTAGGGGTGAGAGTGAGATTCCAATCAGTAAGCTGGTTGAACTTTATGACTCACATGGTATGACACCGGAGGTTGTAAGCGAGGTTGCAGCCTCAGAAGGTCTCACTATAAATGTTCCCGAGGGATTCTATAGCTTCGTCGCTGAGAGACATATATCCTCATCGAGGGCACCATTCAAGATGGCCGAAGAGATTGAGGATCTAGGCATAGACGTTTCAGGCCTACCCGAGACTAAACCATTATACTATGAAGACCAATACATGAGGGAGTTTAAGGCCAAGGTTCTAAAAGTCTCAGGGAACCGCGTAATCTTGGACAGAACGGCCTTCTATCCGGAGGGTGGAGGCCAGCCGGCTGACCACGGCTTCCTAGAATTTAATGGTGTTAGGGCTAGGGTCTATGATGTTAAGAAGGCTCCCGGAAACGTGATAGTCCACTTTGTTGAGGGCGCCATTCCCCGGGAAGGATGTGAAGTTAGGGGTGTAATAGACTGGGATAGGCGTATAAGCTTAATGCGCCATCACACCGCAACGCACCTAGTTATGGGCGCTGCGAGGAGAGTTTTAGGCGAGCACGTCTGGCAGGCAGGCGCGCAGAAGGATGTTGAGGCATCCAGGCTCGATATAACCCATCCTAAGAGGCTCAGTAGGGAGGAGATAGCCCGAATAGAGGAGCTAGCCAACGAGGCGGCCATGCGAAATATGCCGGTCGAAATCTTCTGGATGCCTAGGGAGGAGGCTGAGCGGAAATATGGCTTTAGGCTATATCAGGGAGGAGTTGTTCCCGGAAGAGAGATCAGGGTTGTTAAGACAGGAGATTGGGAGGTTGAGGCATGCGGTGGAACACATTGTAGATCAACCGGGGAGGTCGGCCTAATAAAGATTGTTCGGACAGAGAGGATACAGGACGGTGTTGAGCGCATAATCTTTAGCGCCGGATTACCAGCCTTAAAGAGAACCCAAGAGGCTGAGGCTAAGATCCTTAGAGCCGCAGAGCTACTTGAGGTTCCAATTGAGAAGTTTGATGTGGCACTTGAGAGGGTTGTGGGTGAGTGGAGGAATCTACGTAAAGAGAGGGACCGCCTAATGGAGAGGATCGCAGGGGTTATGGCTGAGCAATATATCTCATCAGCCCAGGAGGTTGGCGGCATAAAGGTTATTTCGCGGATCGTGAAATCCCGGGAGGCCGATGTGGATCTACTCATTAAGGTCTCAAATGAGATCGTTAAGATGAGCCCGAATGCTATAGCTCTCTTAATCCGCATTAATGGGGATGCTAGGGCAATAGTGAGAGTCGGTTCTGAAGCCCTAAAACTCGGATTTAACGCTGCTGAGATAGCCCGTAAAATAGGTCTTATCCTTGGGGGCGGTGGAAGTGGAAAGCCCGACTTCGCCCAAGCCGGCGGGGTTAGAGTTGAGGCCGCACATAAAGCTTTAGAGGAAGCTAAATCAATTATATATGGTATTGCTGGTGGATAGGTAATGGCATCCCAGCTAATCGATTGGAAGGCTATTGAGGAGAAGTGGAGGCGAAGGTGGGAGGAGGCCCGCATATTCGAGGCTGACCCGGACCCAAATCGTAAGAAATGTTTTGTCACATTTCCCTATCCATACATGAACGGCCCACTTCATGTTGGGCATGGCTTCACCGCGACTAGGGTTGACATATATGCGCGTTTCATGAGGATGAGGGGCTACAACACGCTCTTCCCGTGGGCTTGGCATTGGACTGGTGAGCCAATCCTTGGCGCATCCCTAAGGCTTAAGATGGGCGATAAGGATCTTATTAAGGCTCTTAGGGAGATAGATCGGGTTCCAGATGAGGAGCTTGAGAAGTTTGTTGATCCAGTTTATATGGCGAGCTATTATACGCGTGAGAGCCGCGAGGTCGTTAAGAGAATGGGCTTCTCAATCGACTGGAGGAGGGAATTTCATACAACAAGCTATGAGCCCACATATAGCAAGTTCATTGAATGGCAGTATGAGACTCTAAGGGATATGGGCTATGTTACTAGGGGTGTGCATCCGGTAGTTTGGTGCCCAAACTGCCAAAGCCCAACCGGAGACCACGAT
>Ga0209080_1001156_pt1 | contig 13949 bp, 11 predicted proteins | sample JNZ110809AmetaG_FD_184123 | JGI IMG/M metagenome (GOLD analysis project Ga0209080, IMG submission 184123) | Hot spring microbial communities from Jinze hot spring, China to study Microbial Dark Matter (Phase II) - JNZ 110809A (SPAdes) (version 3) ...
TACGAACTTCTCTGGGCGGAGAAATATCGCCCTAGGACTCTAGATGAAATAGTTAACCAAAGGGATACTGTGATTAGGTTAAAGAAGTTTGTTGAAGAGAAGAATATGCCTCACTTATTATTCGCAGGCCCTCCAGGCACTGGTAAGACTACTGCTGCTCACTGCTTAGCCCACGATCTCTATGGAGATAACTATAGGGCCTATATGCTTGAACTAAACGCTTCAGATGAGAGAGGCATAGAAGTCATTAGAAGCAAAGTAAAGGAGTTTGCTAGATCTATGGTGTCCGGTGAAGTGCCCTTCAAAATAGTGCTCTTAGATGAAGCTGATAACATGACCCCCGATGCTCAGCAGGCGCTTAGAAGGCTTATGGAGCTCTTCACTATAAACACTAGGTTCATACTAATAGCAAACTATCCTAGTAAAATAATTGAACCTATTCAGAGTAGATGTGCTGTATTTAGGTTTACATCACTTAGTAAAGACGATGTAGTGGGTAGACTTAAGTGGATTGCTGAGAAAGAGGGAGTTGAGTTAGAGGATGAAGCTCTTGAAGTCATATATGAGTTAAGTGAGGGAGACATGAGGAGAGCCATCAATGTACTGCAGGCTTCATCAGCTCTAGGCAAAGTAACTGTTGAATCTGTATATAGAGTAGTTGGACTAGCTCACCCAAGGGAGGTTAGAGAAATGGTTAAATCAGCGCTGGCAGGCGATTTTACTGGAGCTAGAGGCAAGCTTAGGGAATTAATGATAAACTACGGTCTATCAGGCCTCGACGTAATTAAGCAAGTGCATAGAGAGATCTTTGGAGCAGAGCTAAAGCTTCCTGAGGAACTCAAAGTTTTGATAGCTGATTATGCTGGCGAAATACAGTACAGACTTACAGAGGGCTCTGATGACGAAATACAGTTGAATGCATTTCTAGCTAAGCTAGCCTTACTGGGGAAGAAATTCAAGGTGTTGTAATGGATAAAAAGCTTCCATGGACTATAAAGTATAGGCCTAGGAGCTTAAGCGAAGTCTTAGATCAAGAGAACGCTAAAAACGAACTATTGTCGTGGATTAAGCAGTGGCTGTCTGGAAAGCCCATAGATAAGAAGGCAGTGTTACTATACGGGCCGGCTGGCTGTGGTAAGACAAGCCTAGTTGAAGCACTAGCTAAGGATATGGGTTTAGAGCTAATTGAAATGAATGCAAGTGATTTTAGGAGGAGGGAAGATATTGAAAGAATAGCTTTAGTTTCATCTCTTCAGAGAAGCCTTCTTGGAAAAGGCAAGATCATATTATTGGACGAGATAGATGGACTCTCTGGGATGGCTGATAAAGGTGGAATAGAAGCTATACTGCAATTAGTTGAAGAAACTAAGTGGCCTATAATAATGACTGCAAATAACCCCTGGACCCACGACCTTAGGCCTCTCAGAGATCTAGCAAAAATGATTGAAGTTAAAAGGCTTAAGAATACAGACGTAGTTGTAGCATTAAAGAAGATCTGTGGTTTAGAGAAGATAACTTGTGAAGACGATGCATTAAGAATTATTGCTGATAGAAGTGAGGGGGATTTAAGAAGCGCTATTAACGACTTACAGGCTATAGGTGAGGCCTACGGTAAAGTGACTGTATCCTTAGTTGAAGCTATGGCTGCATATAGGAATAGAGAGTATGCTCCATTTGAAGCATTGAGGAATTTATTTAACTCTAAGTATGCTTGGATGGCTAGAAACGCCCTCTTGCAGTCCAACATAGATTATGAGCAGATGATCCTATGGATCAATGAACACATCCCAACTTACTTCAGCGATCCAGAGGAAGTTTGGAGAGCTTATGAAGCTCTCAGTAGAGCTGACGTATATAGGGGCAGAATAGTTAAGACTGGGAACTGGGATTTACTTACATATGTAATGGATATGGCTGGTCCTGGCGTAGCACTATCTAGAAAGATCACTAAGTTTCACTGGGCTAAGTTCACTAGGCCTGAAAGACTTGACTTAGTGTTTAAAGCGAGAAGGGCTAGAGAGTTGAGGACAGCTATTGCTGAAGTATTTTCACGCAGACTTCTTATGTCTAAAAGAAGCTTTACTACAGAAGTATTGCCATACCTACACATTGTCTTCCAGAATAACCCAGAGTATGCTGCAAAGATATCTATGGCATACGGACTAACTGATGAAATGATTAACTTCTTAGCTGGTCCAAGAGCAAAAGAAGTTATGTCATACATAAAGAAGTACTTTAGGAGGAGTTAAGCGAGGTTCCATGAAGTGCTTACTTCAAAATATGCCTTTAGAACTCCTCTGCTTAAGCTTCATCATTGCACGGGTTATCGGGGCTTCACATAATCCTTAAGCCCCTTATCTATTGTAACTCTCTTAGGGGGTTCAGCTTTGATATAGTTTTATATCTGTTGACTTCATTGCCTCATCTCTTTTCCCCTGCATTAGTCTTGGGTTTGCATAACCCTTAGGGGCTTTCAGGGCGACCCCAGGCACCCCACATCTTGCGTACTTGTAGAACAGGTTTATGCACGCTACTACGTCTCTGTCACCTGTGAAACCGCATTTAGAGCACTTCAGTACTCTACCATCATTATTCTTAAGCTTACCTCCACACCTAGGGCATGTTGATGATGTCTTCCTTGGATTAACATACCTAATCTCTAGACCTCTCTCGAGTACTTCATATACTATAGTGAACTGCATCCTTCTGTAGAACCATAGCGATAGCTTCTTGTTAAATGTTTTGTTCTTCTTCACGTTATTCTTAAGTTTGTTTAGGTCTTCGAGAACTATGGTTGATTTATGCTCATCAGCTAGCTCAGCGATTCTATCACCTATCTTGTGTGCGTAATCCCATTCTATGTTCCTAATCTTCTCACCATGTCTCTCAATAGCTCTTCTAACACCTCTAATGAATCTCCATGATTTTGAATACCTCTTCTGTATTCCCTCAATCCATATCCTATGGGTTAGGATCCTCCTGAGAGATGTTTCAAAGCGTTTGAGCCTGATCATTACCCTGCTGAGTGTGAAGACAGCTAAAGTTATGTTGTCAAAGTTAATATCAACAGCCATAACTGTCCTGGTTTTCCTTGGTTTAACACTCCTCCTGAAGTATATTGATACATAGATTTTGTCTTTAATTGCCTTCACAGTTATTTCGTAGTTATCCCACCCTCTAAACTTCTTTACTCTCTTACTAGATGTTAGTAGTCTTAGCTTAACTTCCCTATCTCCATGCAGCTTTAGAATAAGTGTTCTATTCTCTAAGTCTATCCTATAGTCGTATCTATCTATCCTTGCTGTTAATTTCCTTAGGACTGGCTTCCTCCCACCGTTCTGTTTACTAGCTTTAACAATTGTTTTAGCGTAGGTATATACTTGCTTTACGTGGTGTGCCCTAAGACCGTACCTCCTAAGCTCACCGTAGAACATCTTATGCAGTACTTTAATCGAAGGTACCTTATCTAGGTTCCAGATCTTATTAACAACTAGCTGGACTGCATCACGGTAAAGCCTCAGGAATTCAACTAGGGCAACATAATCATCGCCACCCTCGGGGAGAGCTCTCATCTTAAGCGTTTCAATGAGCTCTCTACCCCGCATCAGGTAGCTCCCCGGTACTTAATCACGAGAGATGGTTTGTGAATATTTCTGTTGTTTTTCTATGCTTGGTGAGAGATGTGGCAAACGGATTCTACTTCGTGAAGTGCAGTATTATAAAATACAGAAAGAATGATATAGCCCTCTACCCTCTTGGAAGAGATAAGGAAAAGATAAGGCACCTCCGCGGAAAAAGAGTCTACGCATTAATCATAGTAGAAGAGTAATATCAAGTGACATAAACCTATATGAAAACCGAAACATCTACGTGAGGCTTCTCTAAGCAATTCCTTTTAAACTACATTTCCTTAAAGGATTTAGCTTTACACGCAACTTTGGGTGCAATGCTTCTATCCCGTGGTTTAGGAGTATAAAGCTCTAACATTACTACTTTTATCACTAAGTAAAGTGAATGTGTAAAGCCTGGGGGCATCCATCTATGCCCTAGGGAGTGAGGCCTTCAGTTGTAAAGGAAGTTGTTTCTAAGCACCTGGCCAGTTAATAGCTTTACTCAATCCAATCATTGATTTGTATTTTCTCAGGTATGTAGATATCCGCCAAGAACTTCAAGCCCTTACTAGCCATAGCTTCTATCTCTAGCTTAGCTAATGTTTTAAAGAAAGTACATGCCTCTCTTAACCATTCCGGGGTTCTAAACCATGGATAGCCGTTTACTCTCTCCTTCCTCTTTATCTTGCTCTTCACCTCCCTATCATCAAGGCATATCAGCGCTATATCATACCCAACTAGCTCTACAGCTCTCTCAACATCTCTAACTTTTGCTCTTATTACGTAATTCCTCCTTTCATCTGGAGTAAGGTAGGGTTTTTTCTCAGGTAGTTTAACCATCGAATCATAGAGTGTTTCTCCTAAACTCTTTAAATCCCCAATTCCTCTGACAATAGAGTCTCCAAATACGTCAGTGGGCATTACACCTATGAACTTAGCGCTTGGCGTAGAAAGTCTTTCACTCTCATAGGATAAAGTTATTGAGCCAACTTTAAACACACTATAAATGTAGAATCCATAAGGATCAGAATTATGGTATATAACCCCATAGCCTCCTACAAATGAATTAGTTCCTGGAACAGCGAAGTCGTATACATAGCCCATGTAGTCCTCTTCTCCTACTTCAATAACTTTAGCTAAATCAATGCCTGACGATAGGGAGTCTTGTAGTAATACTGAATAACTTCCACTACTAAGAGCTGTCTTTATTTTCACTGTATTGCCATCATTATTCACCACTAGCTCAGCCCCGATTGAGAGAAGCATCAACGCTAGTTGTTTTGCAAGAACGCCGTCGTGTAGTGAAACAATCGTTCCATCGCTGTTAATTCCTTTAGATGCCTCAATGAGTCCGCTTATGTACGCCAGCTTAACTGAATTAGGAGAACTGATTATAGTCTTAGTAACGATTCTTTCTTCAACGGCCTCTCTAATCACTTTTGCAAGCCCTTGATTAATTTCATTGAATGCTAACTTAATTGATTGATTGCTTAACTCAACAAGCTTATCTAAGCCAAGCTTACGCAAAGTACCAACCACTCTTTCAATTAATGAAGTGCTTAAGCCATTTAAGTTTATGTACAAGTACCCCGAGTTAAAACTCCCCCTAAGTGTTAGGAGTCCAATAAGCCAAGCACAGTCTTCACTCACCACATCGTTATTTAAGGCATGCCCCTGAAGAGGGGGCAGTCTTTTTGCTACTAATATGTAATCCCCTGGCTGAAGATCCTTTGCAGGAATGGGTTGAATTACTCCATTGCGTAGTGCAAAGATCGAGTGGGCCTTAGTTACTCTAATAACCCCCCGACTATCAGTCTTTAGTACAAGCATTTTATCAAAGATCCTATGCCTATAAACATAGGCTATAGGGCTCCACTCAATAGAGTTGCTTGCAGGATTCCACGAGAGCACTTCTAAGTTAACTAGAGCTCTTTCAATACTATATCCATTGAAGTATTCTTTAACTAACTCTTCAATAGGGCCCACGCTTACTTCTCCAGTCTCTGGATTCCTTAAAGCAACTACTTCATCCCTGGGTACACTGTCGCAAAGCACATATACTGGTAGCTTTAGTTCTTCGTTAAGCCTTCTAACAAATCTTCGAGTAGCTCTATCTGGCTGACCAGCACTTGTAACTAATATGGCTTTATTCCTCTTCCAGAAGCCGTATCTATGTAGTTGTTGAAAAACAGCGTCTTTTTCAACAACTAAGACGTACTCAGCGTCCACATCTATGAACTCTATGAAGTCTGGAGTTGGCTCAATGGAGTATGCTCCATGCCCCATTTTGCTTAAATCTATAATATCGTTCCCACTCCTAATCCTCATATTTCCAACGACTTTGCCCTTCTCCTTACTCAATATAAGGAGCTCTTCCCTAAGTAAACCTAAGTATACCTCTAGATCTCTTATTATTCCATCACTCTCCCTCTGATCATCCCAAGTTGATTCAACTTCCTTCAATTCTTTATCATGTAGAACTATTGAATGCTTCCCTCTATAGTATAGGTCACGTATTGTTGGATATTCATTGTTAGCTAATGCCTCATGTATTATTGAAGCCATGAGAGTAGTCTGCATAAATTTCTTAGCTTCATTTAAGTCAATGAAGCTCCTCTTCATTGACTCTGGGCCTAGGAGCAAAACTTTTTTCTCAGGATCATATATTGTATTAGTTAGAGTTCTCCTAGGAATTATTAGTGTAGGAGGCTCGTTGTTAATTATTTGCCTTACAACTTCCTCAAACTTCTCCTTCAATAACTTCATTCCTTTCCTCCTAGCCTCTATATCTATTTGTGAGAAGACTTCGTGGCTCATTCAACCACCTAAATACCTATCTTTACCTTTTTAACTATTTCCTTCAAGTAACTGGCGTCAATAGAAGTCTTCCTAGCTATGATCTCTACTAGCTTGTCTTCTATGAGTCTTCTAACTCCATCTCCTCCAGCTATCTTAGATAAATTGATTGCCACTTCAGGGACGTATTTAATTAAAGTTAAGGCCTTCCTTTTAGCTAACTCCTCCTTCATTCTGCGAACTAAGTGATCCCTTAGAGCCCTTAGAGCCTCTTTAATGGCTAGACCGAGCTCTCTCTCTACTTCAGGTACATCTGCGATACTTTCCTTGCCAACACCTTTAAAGGGGACCTTAGTGCTACATACGTGAGTGAGTATGATTAGAGGAGCCGGCATAACTATATTATATTGCTCCCAATTGATCTTTTCAATAACTTTCCACGATACATCAGCCTTTTCATCGTAGAGCAAGGGTATCTTATTTGCGTATCTAAGTAATGTAGGTTCACTAGATGAGGGTATTCCTCCACCATAAGCTACAGCTGCTTCAACAATGAATGGATGGCCTTGATAGACCCTGGGCTTTCTCGAAACAGCTTTAACGAAATCTGGATTAAAGATTTTTTTAAGGCCTGCCTCAATAATGTCCTCCCCAAGAGGTGAAAGAGCTTTAGGTGAAGGAGGTCTTACCTTCGGGTATAACTTCGCTATTTCTTTATAAATGGCTTCAACGGCTTCATCGCTTAAACTCCTTGGGTCAGACAAAGGATCTATATTTAACTCATTGAGTAACTTAGTTAAAACATCTTTATTAGCAGGTACTTCTAGCTCGATCAACATATCTATTACAGTAGTAGCTCTAGTAGAATCTCTTGCTCTTAAGAGAGCATCAATTGATACTCCTTTAAGCACTGTCGCTAGCTTAACTATCTCTTGATCTGTGAGCTTTAGAGAAGGCTTACTGAACTCTATGCCAGCTATCTTTAGAGCTTCTTCAGCTGTGCTGTCTCCAACTCCTTGAAAGGACTTCGTTAGTACTTTTACTACAGGCTCACTGGAACTCCTCAAGATCTCTTTTAAAAGCTCTACGTCCACTCCACATGGATGAGGCTTTACTTCAAGGGGTGGCTGAGGAAGTTTTTCAACGCTCCTCTTAAAAAACACTATTTCTTCATCAGGGCTTACGAAGACTATGTTTGCGTAAGGAGTTATTACAGCCGTCCTCTTAATGTACTCAAATATTTTCTGCTTTGCCCGAGGCCAATCCCCTTCAAGAGTCAACGATACTATGGTCCCATGCCACTCCCTGCTCTTCCTCCAGCTTCCTCTCTCAAAGATTAAAGGCTCATTCTTTCCAAGATCTATTTTCATCTTAAAGTAATATATCCTTGCGCTATTGACAGGGCTTGTTATTACTTCAACATGGCTGCCGGCAGTCATCTGTGCATAAAGTACTGCAGCTTTTATTCCAAGACCATACATTCCACGCGTTTGCCTAAGTACATACTTAGAGCTATACAATACTTTGCAGAATGCGTTAGGGACGTACTGTGGCTGTATGCCTATGCCGTTGTCTTCGACTGTTACAGTGTAAAAGCGTGGATTATCAACTGAATGCCTTATGACGATCTTTATATTTGGTAGTATTCCATGGGTTTCAGTAGCGTCAAGAGAGTTTTCAACAAGCTCTCTAACGGCTTGATAAAGAGCTCTAGCAGGGTTTGAGAAGCCCGCTACCTCCCTATACCTTGCGAAAAATTGTGCTGGACTAAGTTCCTTAAATCTCTCAATACTTACAACGCTACTTTCACTGGACACTATATCCCCCTTTGATGTATAAGTAGCATGCGTTAAACTTAAATACCGATTCTCTCTTTAAATCTCTATAGCCTACTCATTCAAATAATATAGCTCCTCTCCAACATGATGCGAGAGGCTGAGTAATTGAGTAATGATTTAAAGAGTTTGTTAATAGGCAACATCTCCCTGGACTTAATTAACGGCGGGGTCAGGCTCGGAGGCTCAGTACTCTACGGAGGTATTGCATTATCATCCCTTAAAGCTCATGTTGTAATAGCAACACACTTAGATGAAGCTCACAGATATCTAGTCGAAGATCTCCTTAGAACTTTTGGCATAAGAGCATTGCTAAAGGATTGCAGGAAACTGCCTACATTCATTATAGGTAAAGGCAAGGCGCTAGGAGTGGAGGCTGAAGGATGCGTACATGACTTAAGAACTTTAGCAAGCGTAGTCTCAGATTTAAAGCCAACTCTAGTCCTCTTAGTACCTGTACTTAGAGAAATTAATGTTAGTGACTCACTTGAGTTAATAAATACTGCTAGAGGAGTTGGAGCAAGAGTTATTGGAATAGATCTCCAAGGCTACGTAAGGTCGGTAAAGGATCGAGGGCTGGAATGCTCTTGGTCCGAGGACTTGTGGAGTCTCTTAGAGAAAGCAACCATAGTGCATGGGAACTTAAGGGAGTTCTGCTTTAACAAAGACTTTAACAAAGTAGTTAAGGAATTAGCTGAAGCCGCGAAAAGCCTTAGAAACACAGTCATTGTAGCATCAATGGACGATGAAGGAGCATACATAATTATCCAAGGAGAAGTAATAAAAATACCTCCTCTGATCATTGAAGCACAAGCAGTTGATGACGTTGGCGCCGGCGATGTACTGCTCGCCATAGCAAGCTATTACATGGCCAAGGGGCTTACAAGCATTGAAGCAGTTACTCGAGGAACTGTAGCTGCCTCACTTAAAGTAGCCCGCGGCCTACTGCAACAATGGTTTACTGTAGATGAGCTCAACAATTACTCCAACGCGATCCTTCGTAGACTTAAACATTTGTAGGTAAAAAAGATGCTTAAGTAAATGCAAGGGGGGCTATGATCTGCCGCGGTTCTCAAAGGCTTTTCAACCCCCGTCAAAGTAGTTCCACCATAATGGCGGAGGGATATAGCTTATAAACACTGTTCTCAGATGCCTCTACGCAATCCATGCAGCCATTGAAGATCTATGTCAGCTAAGCAAACCTCTACCTGATAGCTTAGCTAGAGCTATAGATAGCTATGGACTAAAGAGCTATTCATTACTGCTCATTGATGTTTAAAAGCTATTATTACTTATTAACCCTTGACAACGCCTATAGGTCTGGCTCTAAATACCAATTTAGCTATGCCAACGCTGTGAGCTACTTGAGCTACTCTATCTACGTCCTTATAGGCGCCTGGAGCTTCCTCACTTATTACTTCTCTAGTTGCAGCCATGAGTACTATTCCTCTTCTAGCAAGCTCATCCTTTATTTTCATTGGATGATAAGTCTTTATAGCTTCATTCCTGCTCATCCATCTCCCAGCCCCATGGGGCGCGCTATACCATGTTTCCGCTCCACTTTCAATTCCAACCATTACATAGCTTGCTGTACCCATGGATCCAGGTATTAAGACTGGTTGACCAATATTCTTATAATCAGCTGGTACATCGGGGTGGTTAGGTGGAAATGCTCTAGTAGCTCCTTTCCTATGTACTACGACCTTAACTCTCTTTCCATTAACCGAGTGTTCTTCTACTTTTGCAATATTGTGGGCTACATCATATATTATTTTAAGTCCAATCTTATCAGGATCAACTCCGAAGATCTCTCCAAAGCTTTCTCTAACCCAATGAGTAATCAACTGCCTATTTGTCCATGCGTAATTAGCGGCTGCAGCCATGGCCTTAAAGTACTTCTGTGCATCAGGGGAATGGAATGGGAGGCTTGCCAACTCTCGATCTGGGGGGCTAATGCCGTATCTCCTCATGGCTCTCTCCATTACCATCAGGTAGTCGCTAGCTACTTGATGCCCAAGCCCTCTACTTCCAGTATGTATCATTACTGTTACTTGACCTACGTGAGTTATGCCCATACTCTTAGCTATTTCTGGGCTATAAATTTCATCAACTACTTGTATTTCCAGAAAGTGATTGCCAGCTCCAAGAGTTCCCAACTGATCGTGGCCTCTCTGCTTAGCAACACTGCTTACAGCACTTGAATCAGCATCCTTCATGCTTCCTCCTTCCTCTATGTGCTCGGGATCGTCGCTCCAGCCAAAACCTTTTCTAATAGCCCACTCAACTCCCTCGTCAAGTACTCTATTAAGTTCCTCAATGCTTAGCCTCACTTTAGATGATCTAGCTCCAACACCGCTTGGAACGTTTCTAAAGATAGCTTCAACGATATCCTTAAGCTTGGGCCTTACATCTTCTTCACTTAAGTTAGTTGAAAGAACTCTTACACCACAGTTAATATCGTAGCCTACTCCTCCTGGAGATATAACGCCTTCGTCATAATCAAAACCTGCCACTCCACCTATAGGAAATCCATAGCCTTGATGGCCGTCTGGCATGACGTAACTAGCTCTAAGTATGCCTGGTAAGCAAGCTACATTAGCTGCCTGTTCCAGCGTTAGATCAGACTTCATTTTCTCAAGTAAGTGGTCGTCAGCATATATTATTGCATCTGTAGACATACATGCCTTACTTCCTTTAGGTATTCTCCACACGTATTTATCGATTTTTTCTAACTTTACAACCACGTTAATCACCTCACTTCAGTGAAACGGGCTATTATCTTTAATAGCTTGTAGCTTAATTAAGCTTTACTTGAAATGAAGTTGAGTTCTCTGGTGAACTTAGCGCATTAATGAGAAAGAACATGCATTGATCTGCAGTGGATCTAAAGTAGAGCTAAAAGTCTTTGAGTTGAAGCCTTTATTCCAACTGCTTACTTACGTCAAGGACTTAAAGCATCCTTGAAATATTTAACTAGTTCACTTACGTGTAACGACGTTTGCTCCCCCTTTATTAAATCCTTAATCGTCACTGATTGTGTTTCAATCTCTCTTTTACCGATGATCACTGCATATAGATAGCCTTTCTTACCAGCGTATGAGAGAGCCTTAGATACCCTTTGTTCACTTAAGACGCTTGCTACAATTCCTAAGCTATGTAAAGCCCTTGAAACATTTATTGCCTCTCTATAGATCTCTGTAGAAGATCCTAAGGCTATTACGATTACACGTGGAGAAGTTTTAACTACATAGCCTTTCTCTTTAAGCATTATCATTATTCTATCGAGGCCTAAAGCTATTCCAGTGGAGTACTCAAAGGGGCCTCCATAGACTTCGGTTAATCCATCATATCTTCCACCTCCGCCTACGCTTAAATCAAGGCCTTCTGCCTTAACTTCATATATAAGCCCTGTGTAGTAAGCCAGCCCTCGAACTAGCGGTGGTGAGTACTCTACATTAATACCTATACTTTTTAGTGCATCAGTAAAGCTAAGTGTTTTCTCAGCCTCTTGAGAGATCTTGTCGCATCTCTCCCTCAAAAGGCTCCTGTAATCATTAATGAGTTCACTTAGTCTTTCTATGCTTGTGTAATACAGCTCTCTCAATACTTTAGAGGCTTCCTCACCATATTTTTCAAACACTAGTTTCTCTGCATTATTGAATAATCCCTTATCTATGTAATGTAACACTAAGTCTTGGTCGTCGCTGCTAACCCCCATGGAGTCCATGAATGACCTGTAGAATGCAACGTTGCCTACTTGAACAAAGTGTTTAATGCCTATATAATTTAGGTATTCTGAAGCAGTGTGCAGTACATTTATATCAGCAGCTATGCTTTCATCACCTATGATCTCTAGTCCCAGCTGCCAGAACTCCCTATACCTACCTCTCTGAGGCTCATCATATCTAAAGCATTGCGCTACGTAGAATAAGTTTATTGGCTTCGGCTCTTTATATAAGTTCCTTAAGTAAGCCCTAATGACGCTGGCGGTGACTTCAGGCCTTAGTGCAATAGTCCTGCCAGCCTTGTCCTGGAAGACATACATTGATTGAATTATTTCAACTCCAGACTTTTTAGCGAAAAGATCAAAGTACTCTATAGTTGGTGTAATTATGGGCTTAAAGTCATTGAGGCGAGCAACTTCGCTGAACTTATTAACTAAGTCTATGAATAAGTCTGCCTCCTCCCCCACAAGATCTCTGGTTCCACGAGGGGGCTGAATGAACTTAGCCATATAGATCACTTAGATAGCTCTACGTCTGACACCTCATAATACGTTAAATCGCCTTGTAGTGACACTATTGCCATTATTAGCGATAAATTATTCTTCTTAGCTTTCTCAACTTGCTCCATTACATCTTTAATGCCTACAGGCATCTTCTCCTCCATCACTAAGAGGAGCTTCAGAGTATTGTCCTTGTGTTTAACTAAATAGGCGTTTTCTCCTATAGGCTTAAGAAGCCTTCCACGATCCCTTAAGTCCGTGTATACTATGAGCCTAGGCCAAAACATTTCACTAAAACATTTGTAGTACTCCATCACTAGTTTATCGAGCTCACTGTAAGTCTTTCCAGAGCACTTAACCACAGCTCTTCCCTTCATTAATAGGTAAGCTAGTTCCTCTAAGCTCAATACGTATTGTCCCCCTTCATCTCTCCCAAACCACTTAGACTTCATTAACTCTAGCTGACTTCTATCTCTAATTACGCCGCTGCACGACTCTTCACTAAACTCTATTACTATTTTCTGCTGAGCCACATTCATACACCACGTAATGGTTCTTCACAGCACTTATATTTTGTAACGAGTCCTTAGATAGTTGCACGTTTTTATGTATGTTGCCGTTTTCAGTACTTTATTCTAAAGTCCTTGAATTCACCTATGTATTGCTCCCATACTACTTCTACTCTATCTACTCGAGCTAGTGGAGGGCCTTTATGAGCCCATTTTATTAATTCTTCAACTCTATTCCTAGGTCCTTCGACTACTGCTTCAACACTTCCATCAGGTAGGTTCCTAACCCACCCCTTTACTCCAAGTTTATCAGCTACTCTCTTCATTGAGCTTCTGAAGAACACTCCCTGGACTATGCCGTAAACCTTAATGTGAGCCCTTGCATACTCCATGCATCTCACTCCCTACAGACGTCTTACAGTTTCTTCAATTAATTCACGTACTTCTTTAAAGTAGTTTAACTTTAGTCCCTCCCTTAAGCACTCCCCGATCTCCCATGGGAAGGCTATCCACTTATCAATTACTCTATAGTAGTAGTCTGGTGTAAAGGAGCTCCACGGCTTTAAATAAATCACAGCTGATCTAACTTCGCGAGCTCCATATCTAGTCAATTCATCAATGGCTAGTTGTAGCGTCCTACCACTGTCAACTACGTCGTCTATTATGAGGATGCTTAAACCCCTTACAGGAAGCGTTGGTGGTTGAGTGAGCTCAGGCCTAGCCCTAGTTTCACCAATGCTCTTATAGAACTTGACTCCTATGAAGCCTATGCTATCTACATTAATTATGTCTGCAAGCAGTCTAGCTGGTATAATTCCACCCTTCAATACTCCATATATTGCGTTTGGGATGAACCCATCACTAACTATTCTATAGGCAAGCTGTGCTATAGCTTTATGAACTTCGCTCCAATCTATAAATACAACTTCTGGTTTAGCAACCATAATTAAATAAAAGCTTTAGTGAATTTAAA
>Ga0209080_1001162_pt1 | contig 13877 bp, 7 predicted proteins | sample JNZ110809AmetaG_FD_184123 | JGI IMG/M metagenome (GOLD analysis project Ga0209080, IMG submission 184123) | Hot spring microbial communities from Jinze hot spring, China to study Microbial Dark Matter (Phase II) - JNZ 110809A (SPAdes) (version 3) ...
TAAAGGGGGAAAATTCACATTCACAGGAATACATATAGTACAATCAGATATTCTCGGAATACTTGATGATAAGGTTCCACTCTGCATAGTGAAAGATGGATACATCAAAGCCATAGAAAAATTCGGGAAAAAAATTTCTTTTTCACTTTATGATGATTTTTTCTTTGATATAGGAACTTTTGAGAGATTGTCTGATGTGGAAAAATCGGCAGATAAATTTGATAGGATACGGCGCTTTTTTGAGAAGGTAAGAGATTTTTATTTCACATAGTTAGCATAGCAAATTAAAAGCCATAGAGCGAAAAAAGAAAAAATTCCCGTTTTGAAACTAATAATATTATTATTGTGAGAAAGCTATTTTCATGTGCCACTGATAGATTGAAGAGGTTTTCTATTTTTCTTGTCGTCCTTTTTCTTTTGATTTTATCGTGCTCCAAGAACGAAAAGCAGAATGACTTTTCTTCTGATATTGAAAGTTCTTTTCGTCTGATAGAAAAAGAGCAATTTGGAGAAGCAGAAAAAATTCTTAAAGATATAAAGATTAAGGACCCGAATAACTGTCCAGCATCTTGGGGAATGGTACTTTTATCTTTGAGAAGAACTGTTGATTCAATAAATTCTATTTTATCTATATTTTTTGGTTTTCAGTCGGCTCCTCATAATTCAAGATTGGTTGAAAAAGGGTTGTCAGAAACGATTCAAACTATCATTCGTCCTATTTTTGAGCCAATAAATGAGATATTTCGGAACATTCCTGTGATACTGGCTAAAAAGTGCTCGGTTGAGGTAGCTCTACCCGTAGAAATAGGACCATCATTCAATCCGATAGCTAAGTTTTATGTAGGGGAGGTAGGGGGAAAAGCAAGAAGGTGGGGACCTGCCGAAGCGGCATTAGGTGGTTTTATATCGGGAATTATAACCTCGCTTTTGAAGTTTGTTTTAGCGATAAACTTTGACATAAATATTGAAAAACTTTTTGATATTGCTGTGAAGATTGATCTGCAGAATATTCTGGGTTTTGGAGGGCTAAACATTTCGCAGGCGCAGAACGAACTCCAGAACATATCATTACTTCAAGCCCAAATTATCTCGCAATTCATTTCTCTTGACCCTTATGATACAGTTGCTCTCTTTGGGTCTTTAGCTTACATAATTGACCAGTCACCTGACTTTCTCAAAATAAAAAGTGGAGCGGAACCTACGCTTGACGAAATAGCTCAAAATATATCTGATTCTTTTTCTTTTTTTGTCAAATTCTTTGATTATTTCAGCAAGTACTCAGATGAAAATTCAATAATAGCTTATAGAGATGTGGGTGGAGACGGTCTTTCACCAGATGATATTGTTGAACTTAATATATACGATTACAACAGCTTGCAAAAAGGTCTTTACATAAAGGTTGGAAATGTGAGAGCAAAAGTAGATAAACTCATCACAAACATTCTCATAAGACCCTTCTTGTATAAGGAAACGAGAGAAAGAAATGTTGGTGTGTTTTCACAAATATCAAAAGCGTTTGACTTCAAAAACCCAGATATAAAAGAAAATGAAAGATGGATAAACCTAAAATACCTCCTATCTTTGATACCTCTTGTGTCTGTTCCAGATACCATGAGGATTAATCCTAAAAACTTTTTCGAAGGACTCAAAAAATCTCCTTCCGGTTTCAGGTCAATTCTTCCTATGTGGGCAGACCTGAACGGAGATGGAATACCTGAGTTCTTAGTAGAAGCTGAAGCAAAAGAAACATCTCAACCTTTCTGCTTCGCACCAGAAGACAGATTTGAAAAAAGATTTCTTATCAACCCATATGTTGAAGTGAGAGGAGCAGAAGATCAAAGCAAGTATATATCTATACTTTACTCAAGAGGTAAGATGACATCTGATTTCACATGTGATTTTATACCTCGTCTCGGAACAACTCAAAACTATGATGTCTCTATTTCGGCATATATAAATCTGAAAAAAATTGAACTTCAATTTGAGAAAAAAGAGTTAATTCTTACAGCTTTTAATTGCAGTGATTATCCTCAAAATTCCACTAAGTTATGCTATGAACAGGAAGGAAATGCTTTGAAACCATATTTTTATTTCATTTCAAGCAAAGTTTATGAGCTATGCTCGAACCTTGGAAAAGGGATTTTAAAGTGCGACCTTCAAAAAGTTTTCTCAAATGAAGAACTATACAGTATCTTTGAAAGAGAGATTATAAAAAGTTATATAGCTCCGCAGAAAATAAATGCGAACTTACAAGCTCTTAAAAAAGAGCAAGATATTTTGCTTTTGCAGAATTTCCGACAAAAATATCAGAACATACCAGAAAATGTTGAGGGGGACTCAATATATGTAGCGTGGATAGATAGTCCAGATATAAGGGACTACACCGTTGAAATTCTTCTACCTCAAACCGGTGAAAGTTATCCTTTGTTTTTTTCAGACAACAGCGCTTATGTTTCTGGAAGTGTAGTGGGAGTTTGGGGATGTTCCTCAGGTTTTGCGAGTTGCTCTCCGGGAAACTGTGAAAATTCAACTTGCCTTGTCAGATTAGGAAAATTTGCGGAAGTTCTTCCTGAAGGATATTCCTCTCTTTGCATAAGAGTAAAGGGCTCTACAAAGGAGGGCTCTGTATCATCAAATTATAATTGTTTTGAGTTCTCAAAAGATACGAGAGAACCAAAAGTGTTCTTTGAACTCTACTACAGGAATTTTCAGATGAGGAACAGATCAGAGGTAAAGCACGAGCTAAGAATAAAAAATCTCGGTACTGCTGAAAAATTTGTTTTAGATAACCCAGTAAATATATCAAGGGAGACAAATTTCTCAACCGACACCTGTCTTTTTAGTCCAAGAATAGTATTTGCAACTTTACCACTTCAATTTTCATCTGACGGAAAAATAATACCTTTTGGAAATCCAGAAGTTTATTTGAAGTCATCAGCTTTTTCAGATAGATTCTTTGAAGAGATAGCCGGGCTTGTTTTTGGTCAATCATCTCAAAGATATATGATAGAAAATATCTCTTTTGTGAGAACTTCGGGAAAATATAAACTCTTTTCTGCTTTATACACTGAAAAGATCGATGAGAAAGATAAAGATATTCCAAGATTTTTGACTCTCTCTGAATTTCCTATGTGGTCAAAGCTCGTTTTAGGATGCTCTTCCATAATACCAAGATGCTTTTTCAACCACGATTCACCTCACTTCCCAGAATACATAATATCAGAAGGTATAAGGTATAGTACAAGAATAAAGATGGATTGTCAGTTCCCAAAAGGTGATTGGTCATACTACTATGTTTTGTTCAGGGATCCCACTTTCTTCGGGGCTGTTGAGGTGAATCTTGACCCACTCCCAAAATGCGAAGGAGACCCGTCAGGATGGATAACACCAGATAACTACACACTAAATAAGGTAACATCTGACCTGTTTTCAAGGATTGTTTCTCCCGTTGTTTCTGTTCTGGCAAACCTTATAGGTCTGGTTACCGGTCAGTATCAGTATATAAACACCGGAGACATCTGCCAATGAGATTCTTTTCAAAAAAATATAAGCAAATAAAGAGGAGAAGAAATTCAATTTTATGGTTATAAAACACTCCGAGCCATTTTTGAGCAAAGATGAAGTAAAATTCCTTTCAGAACTGATAAAGCGAGAGATATTATCAACCGGCAAAATAGTGAGGAAATTTGAGATGCGCCTTGCGAGGTTTCTCGGAGTGAAAGACGCAGTATGCACTTCCTCAGGTTCATCGGCTCTGTATCTTATTTTGAAATTTCTGCCGGAAATTTTTCCTGAACTGAAAAATGCGAAAAAGGTTTTGATTCCTTCTTTCACATGTCCGGCAATATCAAACGCTGTTTTTATGGCTGGATACAAACCTGTTTTTGCAGATATAAACCTTGATACATTCTCTCTCAGTTTGGAAGATGTTAAGAAAAAAATATCTTCTGATGTGCTGTGCGTTGTCTTCATTCACTCTTTCGGAATATGCTCAGATATTTCTGACTTTTTAGATTTGGGAGTTCCTGTAATAGAGGGTATAGCTCAAGCTTTTGGGGGCAAGGTTTCTTCTCAAAAGATGGTTGGCTCTCAGGGAGTGGCATCTTTCACATCTTTTTATGCAACGAAGGTTATAACAACAGCAGAAGGGGGAGCGGTCTTCTCAAACGAAAAGTCACTTGTAGAAAAAATCAGGGACTTTATTGACTACGATAAAAAAGATTATAACTACTACCAGTTCAGGTTCAACTTTAAAATGTCAGATATACAGGCAGGGCTCGGTTTGGCTCAGCTGAAAAAAATAAAAACAGTTCTGAAAAGAAGGAAAAAAATCGCATCGCTTTACTTTGAACTTTTGGAAGATGATGAAAGGAGAGGAAAGATAAAGCTTCCTCCAAAGAAAAATAACATATTTTTCAGGTTTCCTGTGATTTTGAACGATTTATCTAGTGATTTGGTTATTTTGAATCTGAAAAGAAAAAAGATATTTGCTGAAAAACTCATCTTCAAACCACTTCATTTTTTTTACGCAGAGGAGCAGAATTTACAGAATACGCAGACCGCATACGAAAAAGGCATCTCTCTACCAATTCACCCAAACCTCTCACACAAAAGCATAATGTTTGTATCAAAAGAGTTCAGAAAACAGATAAATTCAAGGTATTGAAAAATTTTTTGTGTCAGTTCAGAATGGGACTTGTGTTCCTCCGAAGGTCTGAGCTCTCTGAACAAGGGTGCCCAATGTTATGCTGAGAAATTGACTTATTCCTCTTATCTGGAACATAAGAGCGTTAGCTCTGCTCCATCTTTCATAAAGGAAAGCTCTGTATCGCTCAATCTCATCTGAAATATTGCTCAGCTCTTTATCTATTCCAGAAAGTTCGGTGTCAAATCTATCCTCTGTTGCTCCAATACTACCTTTTGATGAAAGAATATCTGCAAGTCCTGCTCTTAACCTTTCTGCAAATCCGGTGTAGAAATTCTTTTCGTTTTCATCTTTTTTGAGTATGCCGAGAAACTGAAGTAGGTTTTGATTTCCGCCCCATTTTGTCGGGTCAGTATCAACTCCCGAAAGCTGAATATAGTACTTTGTTTGTCCGTTGATGACTGCTTCTTTTACCTGAGCTATTTCGGTGGGATAAGCAGCAGTGTTTATCGCACTTGCTAAACTATCTAAATCTACTGATGATATATCTACTGTTACAGGTATGTTTCCTCCTCCTGAAAGCGGTATAATCAGAAAACCTGAAATATCATTTGTTGTGTCAAAGGTTGAGGAGTTGGAGTCAAGAGACTTTCTGAGAGGTTGGTCTCTGAAAAAGAAGGAATCAGTATTCAAAGTGGTTATATTGACTTTGTTTTTTATCAGGAAAGATGAAGAAGCAAGTCCGAGGTCTGAAAGAATAGTTCCTGAGACCTCAGCAAGTGAGGGCAGACCGCCAGCCAAATTCTCTATAACTAACTTGTATTGCCCCGATTCTCTTTTAATGTATGCTCTTGCTGTATCTGATGAGCTGTTTATTTTCAGAGCAATATCTCGCAAGGTATCCGACGGATTTATCACAACGCTTTTCCCGTTCACAAGTATCTCTCCTGAGAGACCAAGAGCGGTTGTATCTGAACCGAATCCACTGCTTACTACCTTTTGAGATACAATAGATGTCAGCGCTCTTACGGTGTTATCAAAGTCGGTTTGCAGAAGTTCCGAGAGTTTTGATGCGTCAAGAGAGAGTTTTCCCTCTCTATCTATTGAGAAACCCAATTTATCTATTGTAAAGGTTTTTACCGAGCCATCTGGTTGTCCCACTTCAACTATTCCTGAGAAAGCTCTTTTCATAGTTGATTCTACCGATAGCAAGACAAATTCTCCTGAAAGCGGACCCGCTTTGCCAGTTTTCTCGTCAAACTTTATTTGCCCATTTATGAAATCCATAACTTTGTTCCACGCATCTACGAGGTTTTTAAAGTAATTTACTATTTTGCTTATATCTCGTGAGACAGTCACGCGAATAATATCTGTTGAGGATTTGAGAGCGGTGAATGTTATTCCTGAAATTCCTGTCTCATCAGGCGTAAATGTGTTATCTGGGGATTGAAAAATTGTTCCATCAATTGAAATTTGAGCGTTTTGACCTGTTGAAATTGTGTTTTGAAAACCTTGTGCTAAAACTCCAAGTGTTTCAAGAACATGATCTGGATCTGAAATTGATGAGACACCTTCTATTTTCAGGCGATATACTCCGCCTTCTTGGACTACTGATGCGGCGGTTGGTCCTATCGCATCTCTTATCGCATCTCTTATATTTTCAAGAGTCATTGTGTTGAGGTCTATTGAAATTGGGGTACCGTTTATTGATATTGTACCTGATGGAGCTTCTCCGGGGTTAAGTCCAATTAATGAGCCGACTGCAACATCTTTTTTTGTGAAAACATCTGAAAGGTAAGTTGTGCCGGTCTGGTGTTTTCCTGAAAGGGCTCCGTTTGTGAACCCGAGAATTTGCAGGGCATTTGAATTTACATCAGCAAGTGTGATGAACTCTCTATCTGCTCCTGTTTTTGTTGCTGAAATAACTAATCTCACTCCTCCTCCTTCATTCACAAGGTATGCGGTAACACCTGCATTCAGTTCATTTATTTTATCTCTGAGCTGTTTTATTGTCCAATTCGGATCAAGGCGGAGAACTTTTGCATTTGCTGTATTTGAACCCTTTATTTCTATTATGTTTCCTGAGGAGATTCCTATACTACCTAATGTTATGTCTGCTGAAGTAAAGATACTTGAGCCGACTTTCCAGCTTTGAGCTGTTTGAATAACCCGAACATCAAAATTTGAGGGAACTGCTTCCGGTCCAGTACTTACAGATAGAATATTTGATGGATTTTCTGTTCCTGTCAGGTTAGACAAAGATGCGGAGAAAACTTTATAAGATACATAAGAAGATGCTATTTGAGCTGATGAGAGGAGGTCAAGGACATTTGTTTTTAGTGTTTGCAGTGCGTCTCTTTTCTCTTGAAGCAAGCTTTTTCTCTGATTTACTGGGTCTGTGAGTATTTTTTCTCTAAGTTTTACAAGGTTTTCAACTATTGTTGAGACATCAAATGATGAAAGTATGTTTGGCATGAAGATGTTGCCAAGTTCAGCCATTTGAATTTTACCTCCCTCCTTGGAAAAAATTTAATATTTAAATCGGAATTTTCAATAGGAAGTTTAGTTTTAAAACTATTATCAATTCCCTAATAAAAATCAAGGTATTGTGATTTTTATTTCAAGTGGTATTCCTATTATATCAAATTCGGGAGCACTTGAGCTCACTCCCACTGATTTTATCTTGATTGATGTTGTCTTTCCCGGAATCTGACCCTGCTCTTGTGAGCTAACTTCTGTGGATTGCCTTTCTTCTGGTTTTGTTTGAACTATACCTTTCCCAGCTTTATTTGCACAGGTTATGTTGAGAGCAAAAATCAAGGTCGCAAGAGCAAAAACACAAATCTGCCTTTTCACCTTCGTAAAAATCAACCCAAAAATAACCGGAACAGAAAACCATAAATAGAACAGCAGAAATAGGCGGGCGTTGTCTGGAGCTGAAAATTTAGGTGCGACCGCTGTGGTCGCAGGAACTAAATACCCAACAATCAAAATCTTCCTCTCATCTCTGTTTGATAAGCTCAGAGAAAGATTAGCTGATAAATTTCCTGATTCAAGCTTTGCGAGAAGCTCGTCTCCGGAGTCATATTTCCCGTTTCCGTTTGAATCAGAAAATATCTGTATTGATTCAAAAATAACAGGGTTATATTCAATGTAGATGGAATTTAAGGTGAAGTTGGCTCCGTTTGCCCTGATTGATATAGGAATCTCTACCTTTCCCTGAAATGCTGTGTATGATACCTGAGATGCTGAGAATAAAATTGCGGGTCTTTTTACACCGAAGCTGAAAGATTGGGGAAGAGAGATACCAGAAATCTTCGGCTCAACAGACATAACACTGCTTCTGGCATCAACCGATTCAAAATACAAAGTGTAATCTGCTGGAATACTGAAAGGATAAGCGGTCGCAGATAAAATTATATTTATTGACTCTCCACCTGGTATTATTGTGTCAAGCGGGACAAAAAACGCATCTGATGTTGATTTCAAAGAGTAAGAAAAAATCTTTACATCTCCAATCCTATCGTTGTTGTAATCTATGAAAAAGTCAACCGATGCATCTGGTATTCCGGAAAGTCGCATTTTCAAAGACCTCAACATTATGGACTCTCCCGAGACATTTGAAACTCTTATAATTCCTATATCTTTCCTTGTACCAAAAGGTATATTCTGAGTTATGCTTATTGTATAGAGAAAAAGTTCGGGTTCAGATGAAAGAGCTGTAACAGTTGCTGAAAAAGTGTCTGAGTCCCCGCCATTATCATAGACCGTTAAAGTTACGATATACTCGCCGGGGGTTTCAAATCTGTGAGTAATTCGTGTGTTGGTTGTTGAAATTTCTGTTCCATCTCCGAAGTTCCATCTGTAAGAGATTATTGAGCCATCAGGGTCAAAGGAAGAGCTTGCGTCAAATTCAACATCAAGCGGTGCAAGACCTTTTTTCGGGTTGTAATCAAACGAAGAACGCGGAGGGTCGTTCTTTGTGTTCTTCACATTTATTTTTATCTCGTCAGAAGATACTGCCCCTTTGCTGTCTCTTACAGAAAGATTGATGATTACTGTTTCCCTTGCCAGTCCCACAACATCGGGTGCTACAAAATATGCGGTTATTCCAGACGGATTGAAGATTTCTACTTTCGGACCTCCCACCTGCGACCAGAAGAATACTAAATTATCACCATTTGAGTCATAACTTAAAGAACCATCTAACACAACAATATCGCCTTCATTCACATCTATGGGTTCATCAAAAAGGTTTCCTGAAATATTCACTCTTGCAATAGCAACTGGTGGCTCATTTATAGAATCAACTACGGTAACAGATACCTCTGCTGTTGATCTTCCTCCGAATGAATCAGCAACAGTCACTTCAAAGGTCAGGATTTCGTTTTTGGTGACAGATGAAGGTGCGGAAAAGCTTGCGGTTGGTCCAGAGCTTGAAAGAGAAACAGTAATTCCCCTCACTTGCCTCCACGAGAAAGTGATCGGGTCTCCATCTGGGTCATAAGACGAAGAGGCGTTCAAGATCACCGTCACTCCCGAACCTTCAAGAACAGATGAGGGGCTCGCCGATACAGAGGCGACAGGAATATTATTTGATACAGAAACACTTACACTTGAAAGCGTTGGTCCAATAACTCTTACTCCTTTTGATGTTCCCGGCAGAACAGCAAGAACATCTGAAGGAGATATTTCAATGCGGAAATCTCTTCCTCGGGGTATCGGCTTTGCGAGGTCAACAGAAAAAATAATATACTCGGGATTGGGAGTTACGACGGGAATATTTACACCAAGTGTTGTTGTTCCATTGTCTGCAGAAAATTTTGATTTGCTCAAAAGGATGTCTGGTGATGATATAACTCCGTTCCCATCTTTATCCCACCAAGCATATATGTTTGAGATATGATTTGATTCATCCATAGAACCGAATGCTTTTACCGTTATGCTTTTTACTTCTGCCTCGCTCAGGTCATCACTTGCTGTAACTTTCATCTGAAAGATAACAACCTGAGTTACACCTGAAGCCGTGTTTATTGAAGACGAAGGAGAAAATTCACCTCTTGCAATAGAGAGATTTCCTTCTTGTTCTACGTAATATATGTCAAGTCCTAAAGTTTCGCTCTTTTTTTCTGAGAAAAATATTTTAGGTCCGCCGAAGAAAACGACCGAAGGATTTGTCTGGTCTCCCGGTAGATCGAGTTGCTGTGGTGTTCCCCACGATGTGCCATCATCTTTTGATACAGAGAAGAAAATATCTATATCAGATTTTGATGTAGGTTTATCTTGCCATACAAGAAGAAGGTTTCCTGATGGAGAGATTGTTATATCTGGTGATGATAGGTCAGGGATTCTCTGCGAGGCGTTGGATACGTTTTGAGTTCTCAGAGAGAAAGTATTTCCACCATCTTGCGAGGATGCGAACCTTATGTTCCCATTTATATCTGAAAAAGCAATAAAAACTTTGTTTCCTTTTACCGCTACTGATGGAGAATAACCTTCAAAGAGTTTTTTATTGGTTGTCCAGCTTGCTCCGAGGTCTGGCGATTTCACATAGCATATGAAAGACCTCCCATTGCTTTCTATACTCTGCCAGACGATATGTATTTCTGAACCAGAAATATATATATCTGGTTTTATTTGGTCTCCCTGAATTCCACATTGGTCTGATGTTGTTTTTCCGTTGATTCTTTCTGAGTTCTGCCAGGAGTTACCGATTTTTTTTCTCAGATAAATATCCCATGTTCTTGTTCGTGAGTTAGGGTCTATTTGGCTTGCATCAGCCCATACCACGTATATGTTTCCGTTGCTATCAACAGCTACCGAGGGGAAAGCTGTGGATACGAAAGAATCATCTGCCAACTCTTCTCCATTGTAAAAAAGGCATATATGCTTTTCTGGTTTTGAGCAGTTTGTATCTTCTGCAACTGCTACGATATTTCCTGACGGAGTGATCGCTACCGCTACTCTTGATTGATCTCCTGCCTTTGATACTAAAACTTTCTCTTCCGAAAACAGAGAGATTATCAGTGTTGCAATCAAAAGCATTTTTTGTTTTTTATTTTATTCGGCAAAAATACTTTTCGTTCAGTCCTTATACTTTATATTAATATCTTTTCGTAATAAGGGGTTTTATTTTTGACTGTGAGAGTACGGAAGAAAATTTTTATCAGATCAGGTTTCAGATTACAGATTTATGGTTATATAAACTCATAGCTTTTTCTATTCCTTCGCTTATCATCGTCATAATCGCTGAAAAAGCAAAATCTAAAATTTTATCAAGTTTTTCCAACTCTTCGGGAGAGAATTCTTCAAGGACAAACTCTGCAAGATTTTGATCTTTTCTTTTTTTACCTATGCCTAACTTCATTCTTATGTTATCTTTCCCAAGATTCTCTATGACAGATTGTACTCCTTTGTGTCCTCCCGCTCCACCGTTTTGAGCTATCTTTATTTTTCCAAAGGGTATAGTTATATCGTCGTATGCTATGATTAAATTTGCATTTTGCAAGTTGAAGTAATCTATGAATCTTCTTATCGGCTCACCAGATAAGTTCATAAATGTCTTACCTTTGAAAACATAAAGTTGTTGACCCGATATTTTTGTCTTGAAGAAAACACCAAAATCAATATCTTTGAATTTTTCTGAAAGCTTTTTTGCTATGAATTCGCCAAGAATGAAACCAAAGTTATGCCTTGTTTTCTCATATTTTTTTCCCCAGTTCCCAAGGCATGCGAGAACAAAATCTCTTTTCATCAACACTTCTAAAAATTACTATTTATGTTTCGCTTTATTCTTTGTTGTTTTTGATAAATTGCTTGTGCTTTGATTTTATTTTTCAAATGTAAGGACGCTTATTCTAACCCATCCGATGTTTTTTCCATCTGTTATTTTCACCCATTCGTTTTGCTTTTCAAGAACCAGAACCCTTGACCCACCTGCTATTTTTCCTGCTTGCCCTGCCTGTTCAGAAGGTCTATCTCTCAAAATTATACTTGTATATTTTGATGTGACTACTGCGTACTCTTCAAGAGGAGCAGGGGGAGTTTCTGGTGGAATACTTGTTATTACAGTAGGTTTTTTCTCCTCCTTCTTTATAATTCCTTCCTTTTCTTTTTCTTTCTCTTGAAGACCTTTTAATTTTTCTATATCTCCTACGAAGGTTATACCATTAACTATTGATTTGAGATTTGGGTATTTTTTGCCGAGGTGTGATGGTATTTTCAAGATGAAAATTTCTGCTGACATAAATCCTATCTCTGCGCTTCTTTCTATGTTGTGAGGAGCAAGAAGGAGAGGGAGGTTCATTCTCTTGATAACTTCTGATGAATCTCGTGCAAGTCCGTAAGTGAATATCTCATCTTCATTTTTTTTCACGAGCAGGTCATACTTTAAATTCATGCTATCTGAAAGATATTTCAAGCATGGCGAGTAGATAGCAAATTTTGGGAGCATATAGCTTGATATTGTTGTTTGAAGTGCAAAAAAATACTCATCAACTTCTGCGTAAAACTCAGAAAGCCTCTTTTCGTAAAATTCTGTTGAAAAATCCGGAGATAGTTTTCTTATGAAACCTGAAAGTATAGCTGCGACTCTTTTGATATACTCTCTATTGAATATAAAGCAGTTTGCGCCATTTTTTATGTCTATGTATTTTGATATATCAATGTGTCCTTCTCTTCCTTCAAGGATTTTTGGATTTCTGGCTGACCAGAGGGCCTGCTGAAGCCATCTTCTCTCAAATGTTCCTGTGTGAATAAATATATCTGCGCGGTTGAGCAACCTTATGTGAAAATCCCGAATCTGAAAGTTTATACCATCTTCTTGTGATTCATCTGCAAGATAGTATATTTCAACAGATGGGTCTGCAACCTGGGAAGCTATGTAATATAGGTCGTAGTTTGAGGTCACGACTACGACCGAAATCAGAAATGTTGCTAATAAATTCATAGCTAAAATTTAATCTGTTAAAGCATAATTTTCACAAATTTTAGCGTAGTTCAAACATCGCTTGCAAATAAAAAATGTTTTGCGGTAATGACGCCTCTGAAAAGTTTCCCGTCCACTGCAACCTTATTTTTGCGATTTCGTAAGCAAAGAATGTTGCAGATATAGATAGCTCAATTATCTGTGGCAAGTTTTGAGAACCACCTTCTTCAAATTCTCTGAGTCGTGGAATACCGAATATTTCTGGTCTCAATCCCACGGAAAAAAATCTTACAGGATTTACATTGAATTCAGAATATAATCCAGCTTCAACATCAAGTATTGTTGGGCTTTGTAATCTCCTCAAAATGTATCCGACACTCATTAAAAAGTATGGTTGAAAATTAAAAGATGCGTCTCCGCCAAAAAATTCCGAGAGGTTATCTGACGCTATCTGAGTACCCTTTGCGGAAAGTCGCTGAGATGCAAAATTTTTCCCAACCGCCCAGAACAAGCTGAAACCTCCTGATATATCCTCCTCACCGAAATAGTTTCTTATTGCAAGAAGATATGTCAGGTCAAAACTTCCTTTGCTTGCCCACGATTTTGTGCTTCCGTCAAAAATCTGCCCTACTATTTCAAATGTCCACGGAAGAGGAGGAAAAAGAGATATTTCAATTCCATCATCTAAAAATCCGTTCTGACCAAAAAAATATCTTACTGTAAATGGTCTTTCAACAAAATTTCTTGTCCAGAATTTCTGTGAATTAGCATTCCCGACCGCTCCGTAGAATCTTCCTAATGTGATTCTGAAAAATGGAAGACCGCGTGTTGAAACATAAACCTCTTTTACTCTGAAAAACTCTCTTCCTACCACCTGTGATGTCAGAAAATCTTGCATCTCACTATCTTTTTTCTCAATAGCATCTGTGAAGAAAGAGAGATTGATAGGTTGAATATCGAGTTCTCCTCTTGCAAACAAAAATCCTCTTCCACCGCTTGCTGAGAGTTCAAGATTTCTTATAGAAAACATGAACATGTTGTTCTTTCCTGTGAAAGCGCTGAAAAGTGAATTACCTCGCAAGCTTAACTCAATAGCGTAGATATGGTTTAACTTTGAAAAAGAGAGTATAAAGATTCCACTTATGAAGATTCTGAAAAAAAATCTCATGATTTTTTGGTACTTTTTCATGCTTGAAAGAATTTTAAAAATTTTCTAAATCGTAAAAATTGCGTTTTTTTGAATTTTTCAGTATTTATTTTTTGTATTTGTTCAGACAAGTTTTCTGTTGCAGATCTCTCTGAAAT
>Ga0209080_1001163_pt1 | contig 13867 bp, 14 predicted proteins | sample JNZ110809AmetaG_FD_184123 | JGI IMG/M metagenome (GOLD analysis project Ga0209080, IMG submission 184123) | Hot spring microbial communities from Jinze hot spring, China to study Microbial Dark Matter (Phase II) - JNZ 110809A (SPAdes) (version 3) ...
TTGCTTGGTAATTTGCACCGAAATACTGATGGGCAATATAAGCAACGGTCAAAACCTCGCTGTTGCTCATCTCTTGTTGCTTATCCCCTTGCATTCCCATCGCTTTGATGATATCATCAATGACGCAGAAGGTGATTAAGATTTCGTCTTTGTTTAGTATTTTCGTCATTTTTGACACCTCCGAGGGCAGGATTTGATGCTCTCGGAGGTTATTTTAACCCAAATATCAAGGTAGCAACTTGGGTTAAACTAGCACCATTGGTTATTAACCAATGACGCTGGTTTACGAAGGGCGTAGAAGTTAGTTAAACTGATGGCATAAGTCCCAAAAAGGCGGTCAACTTCCATTCCCTCGTAAAATTAGCACCAATTGGTTAATAGCCGCATTGTTTTGACACCACCTTTTGAACTTGACGAAGCAATTTACATTGGACTAAGATTTAACGCAGGTTGACTGTGTCAGTTGATGGTGGAGAAACTGGAGGTGATGACCAGTGAAATGCCCGAGATGTGGGGCGGAGAATTCGGACGAACGAGTTTACTGCTGGAAATGCATGGCTCCTTTGAAGAGTGGGGCAATGGGGACTCTCCCTTCTGTCTCTCCAACAAGACCTCAACCACCACCTCCTGGGGCTCGTCCTGCGCCGGCAGCGGTTCCTGCAGAAGCAGGCGAAAAAAGTTACCTGGTTGCAGCGTTGCTTGCATGGTTTCTCGGATTCTTAGGTATTGACAGGTTTTATCTGGGCTACATTGGGCTTGGCATCATCAAACTTTTGACCTGTGGCGGTTGTGGAATTTGGCAGTTGATTGACTTCATCCTTATTCTCGCAGGTGTTATGAAGGACGCTAACGGAAATGAATTACGACGAACGCCCAACGATTGGGTCATTGTGCTCGTGATTGTCGTGGCGACAATCATCTTGAACATTTTTTACGGCGGTTTCAGCCTACTTGCAGGCTTGCTCCAGCAACGAAGTGGTATGCCTGTTTTTAAACCAGTTCCATGAAATGGAGGCGTGAAGGGATGATGAGACAAGGAAGAGCAATTGCGGCTGTTTTGGGGTTAATCTTGGTAGCGGCGATTATCGCTATTGGTGCCCTTGCCTTCATGAACTCGCCGCAACAAGTCGCTCAAAGGTGGACCGATGCTCTGGCTCGGCGTGATGCGGAAGCGATGAAAAAACTTGTGCTCCCGAAAGACCAAGAGCGAATCTCGGGTTTGCTCAATGTTGCCAACATGCTGCCTGATATGAGTATGCAGTTGGCAGGCATTGAAGACCAACAAGGGCAAAAAGTTGCACGAGTTTCTGTCAAGTTCTCGCGGGTAGCGGTTGGAAAATTCAACCTGAACTTGAGTGGCAGTGTGAATTTGCCTTTCGTTCTGGTTCGTGATCACTTCATTTTCTGGCGGGTTGATTTGGAAAAGTCGGAACCGCTCATCCGCGAGGAAGCAAGGAAAGCCGTCTTGGAAGCCATAAAGCAGAATCCAGCCCTTCAGCAATTGCTACAACTTTTGCCTTCCCGCTAATAGGCGTTTCACCGAAGCAACAGGTGATTTTGCTTGAGCCAATTGATGACTCGTTCGGTGTCCGCTTTGACTGTCGGTGTTGAATTCGTTGGTGCTGCGTCCCTCAGACTGTCAAGGTAAACGCCATATCCTTGAGCAACGAATTTCCACTCCTCAGGCACTTCGTCCGGCAATTCAATTTCAAGCATGATCGCCAGCGCCAATGTCCAACCTCGGCAAACATTTGCGATGTTGTAACCGCCACCGCCTAAAGCAACCCATGGGAGGCTAAGTTCCTTGAAGGCTTGGACTGCCCGCAGGTAACTGTGAGTTGTCAAGTTCCAATGGGTTATCGGATCACCGTGCAAGGCATCGGCACCAAGTTGAGTGACGATGGCTTGAGGCTTGAAATTCTCTAACGCCGGCAAAACGACTTCGTCAAGGGCGCGGAGGTAGACATCGTCTCCAGCATAGGGCATGAACGGGATGTTTAAAGCAAATCCGAAACCTTCGCCTTCACCCATTTCGGTCTCAAAACCTGTCCCGGGAAACAAGTATCGTCCGTTCTCGTGTAAACTGATTGTCAAGACTCGTGGGTCACGGTAAAAAGCGAGTTGGACGCCATCACCGTGGTGGGCATCAATGTCAATGTAGGCAACTCGTTCAAACTTTTGGAGCAACTTGTGAATGGCGACCACTGGGTCGTTGATGTAGCAAAAACCTGAGGCGTAACTTGGCATTGCGTGGTGTAGCCCTCCCGCCATATTGAAGGCGATTCTGAATTTGCCCTCTGCGACAAGTTCTGCAGCCTGAGCGGAGGCACCTGCAGCGAGCATTGACGCGGTGTAAACGCCCCTCATCACTGGACAATCAGGGGTGCCCAACCCATACCGGACGAGCGTTGGCGACCAAATCCCTTCATCAGCGCTGGCGAGGGCTTGAAGATAGTCCGGGTCGTGAAACGAAAGAACCTCATCATCAGTTGCCGTTCGCGGTTCAACAAGTTCAACCCGTTCAAGCAACCCAAAACTCCGCTGCAACTCTTGCGTCAACTTCAACCGCCACATTTTGAGCGGGTGGGATGGACCGTAGTCAAATTCCCAGAAAGGCTTTGTGTCAATTAAAGCCACATGGCTTGACATCTCTATCACTCACCAATTTTCACCGAAAGCGACCGCAAGTTTAGGATCGTTGTTGCTGTTTCAAAACCCTCTCAACTGCTTCCACAAGTTTTGTCGGGTCAATGGGTTTGTCAAGGAACTCTTGGACTGGCAAGAAATCCCCGGGTCCATATGAGGCGTCGTATTGGTCGGGGTAAAAACGGAGTTCCGTCGTCGCGTGTAGGGAGGTCACGACAATGATGGGAACATTACGGATGGATTCGTCGGTCTGAGGCGAGCGAAGTTTCCAGACAAACTGAAAGCCCTCCGTTCCTGTAGGCATCATGATGTCAAGGACGATCAAATCCGGCTTTTCGGCATTGACTTTCTGCCATGCTTCGTCAGGGTCGTAAGCGTTGACGACTTGGTAGCCGGCGTTTTCCAGAGTCAACCTAATTGCCTCAGCCATGTCGCGATCATCTTCAACGACCAAAATTTTCGCTGCCATTCGCCATCACCTTCCTCAGTCACAACTTTTGTGGCTTGGGAAGATTTCGCCCTCCCGATGAATTCGCCAAACGAATTTGTAAGGGCAACAAAAGTTCACCCAACTTTTTTTCACGCCAGCAAACACTGGCTGAAGTTATCGGCATAGATAATGCGTTTGGCGTTGACAAGATAAGCGCCGACTTTGGTCGGCGAATTTTTGTAGGTGCAAGTGAAATTCGCCTATTTTTCCGGCGCATTTCATGGGCACATTTCATGTGCCCCTACAAATTACGGGCGTATTTCATACGCCCCTACAAACGCATTACTTCGTTTCAACGGCGACAGTTTCCTTTGATGGAATGAGAATTTGCGCCAACTCTTCTGGAGTTTCCTGCCTCTCTTCAACCCGTTCAATTTTCTTGGGCACCAAGCCGAGAGCCAAAGCCACACCGTAAATTATGGCTTCGGGTTTTGGCGGACAGCCGGGGATGTAAATGTCAACGGGAATAACTTTATCAACGCCGCCGACGACATTGTAAGTGTCAAACCAAATTCCGCCACCGACGGCGCACGCGCCGATGGCGACTACGACTTTCGGGTCAGGCACCGCATCGTATAGTCGCTTCAGCGGTTCCTCCATTGTCCTGGTGACAGGACCTGAGACGAGCAAAACATCGGCATGGCGGGGTGAACCCACAAGTTTAATTCCAAACCGCTCTACATCAAAAAACGGCGTCAGGACATCAAGCACTTCTATGTCGCAGCCGTTGCATGCTCCAACATTGACATGGAACACCCATAATGAGCGTCCAAAGGCTTTTGAGAAGAACCGGCGCAAAATGCCTTCTTTGATCATCGCTTTCGCACCTCCTTAAGGTCTGGCAGCCAAGTCCAAAATTGGGTCAAACAATTGAGCGCCCAACCCAATTGCGAAAATCCCGAGCGCTAACAGAGCCATCGCCAGTAGCATCGGCAACGGTGCTTCCTTAATGTTTTCGCTTGCTGCTTCCTGACTCCGAGGTTCACCCCAAAAAACCTGTTGGAACGCGCGGAGGATGTAAGCGAGCGTCAAAAGGCTAACTCCAACAGCAATTACGACACTTGTCCAAGCACGAGCCTGAGTCAGCGCCAAGATTATGGTCAGTTTGCTGATGAAACCGCTAAACAATGGGACACCGCCAAGGGAAAGCGCCCCAATAAGGAAGAAGATGCTGGTTGCCGGCATTTTACGAGCAATCCCGCCTAATGCTGGGATTTGACGGGTGTTAGCCATTGCAGCCACAATACCTCCAGCCATGAACAGTAACGCTTTTGTCAAGGCATGGTGTGCAATGTGCAAAAGCGCACCGTAATAGCCGAGGTAGGAAATCACACCAATCCCGGCAGCGATGTAGCCGATTTGTGCGGCACTTGAATATGCCAGCAATCGCTTTAGGTCTTCCTGAAGCAGCGCTAAAAGGCTCCCCATCAGCATTGAGAAAATGCCGATGCCGAGAAGAAGTGAACCGAGTTCTGGAAAGCGGGGAGCGAACAGGGTCATGACCCTCATAATGGCGTAAAGAGGGACTTTGATGATGATGCCTGACAAAATCGCGCTCATAACTGTTGGGGCTTCAGCGTGGGCGTCGGGGATCCAAGGATGGAAAGGTGCTAAGCCTGCTTTTGTGCCAAATCCAATCAAGAGCAGAACCGCTACGATTAAAGCGATGTGTTCAGGCAACTTACCCACAACCAACCTCAAGTTCGTGATAAGCAGTGCAGGTTCATCCCCGAGATGAGGAGCAGCAGCGGCGTAGAAAAGAACACAACCGAAAAGAGCGGAAGTGATGCCAACAGTCAAAAGCAGCAAATACTTGTAGCCCGCTTCCAATGCCCTCTTATTCCAGTAAAACGAGACGAGTAGTGCTGATGCCAAAGTTGTCGCCTCAAGGGCAACCCAGAGCAAAACGATGTTGTTGGTCATGACTGTCCAGAAGAGAGTGAACTCAAGGACGAGGAAAAGTGTCTGGAACATTCGCAATCGTTCTTCAGGGGCTTCCCTCAAGTGAGGCAAAGTTAAGTAGGCGCTGCTGTAGATGGCACAAACGAAGGAGAGAAACGCAATCAACAGCGCCATGAAGGCGGACAAACCGTCAACCAAAATCTCCTCGCCAAAGCAAGTGATTTCATGCGCTTGGGTGATCCAGATTGCTTGGTAAATTGCCAAGAGCAAAGCAATTCCTGTGCCAAGCAGGAAAAGGAAAGGACGAGCCTCTTGCCTTGCAATCCACACTAATCCAGCAAAAACGAGCGGCACAATCAGCAGTCCAATCGGCAGCCATTCCATTTCTCTGTCACCTCAACCCCCTCAAGAATTGCCAATCACCAACGCAGTTCAGAAAGCCTGAAACTGTCCGTTGAGCCGAATTGTCGCCTAATTTCGTTGATAAGGTAAACCAGCAACCAAACAGCAATGACCACATCGGTCACTATGCCTATCAAAACGGTCTCACGAACGCCCGGTGCTAAACTGACAAGTGACAAGTGAGCACCATTTTCCATCAAGCACAGTCCAATTACGACCTTGATTGCGTCCCGACGGGTCAAAATCCCGTAAAGACCAATGAGGAACACTGTGAGCGAAACTGCGATGTTGGTTCGGAACGGCTCTTGAGTTGCGAGTTTCGTTGGAGCCAAGAAAGTTGTGTAGGTGTGAGTTAGGCGGTAAGTGGCGAGTGCTAACAGACCGATGATGAAGACCGAAGGCAAAAGTTCAATCAAAGGCGGATATTCCTGCGGCTCACCTTGGTGGATTGACTGCCCCAAAAGCCATGAAATGATTGCAAACTTCGTCAAAAGCGCTGTTATTCCCCATATGAACAGTGGCGGGTGGATGGTGGCGAACACGAAAATGATTGCCACCAAAAGCAAGGCTTGGAGCATGTAAGCCCAAAGGGCGCCTCTCAAGTTTCGCAACTCTATCGCCGCAAATGATGTCAAAATCAGCGCCAAAGACAAAACCCTAATCGTCTCCATCGCTGCCATCTTGACAACCTCCTCTCAGGCTTCTTCATCTTTTCGGAAACCGACGACCATCAAACGGTCAAGAGGAGTGGGCGGGACATAGCAGCGCCCACATCGGCTGCACGAGCCCATGAAAAGGTGCTGCTCAATGAACAAATCGCTTTTATCGGTCGTCGCTATTTCATACTCCATGTCAAGTTTAACGGCACCGTAACGACAGACTTCCTCACAACGACCACAATGGATGCACCGCTCAAGGTAGCGGCGGATAATTCTGTGTGTCGGCGAGACATCAATGATGCGGATGCACCTTGTTGGGCAAACATCGGCACATCCGCCGCATCCAGTGCATTTGTCCGTATCAACGACAACTCTTCCGCGAAAGCCCGGTTCTGAAGGGCGCGGTTCAAATGGATAGGCAAAGGTCACTTTTCCTGCCCTCAGCGCCAGAAGCAATTGTTTGACTTTGCTGTCAACCATATCATTCGCCTCCGTTTCGGCTCAAGGTCGTTTGTAGGGCACAGTTTTACACTGTGCCGACTATAGTCGGCGGGGTATAGAACCCCGCCCTACCGCCGTCATTACGAACCGATCAGAGCGAAAGCCAAAGCGAACAGGACAAAGAAAGCGACATGGATGAAGAAGGCACGAGCATGGTCAAGGCGAAGTCGTGCCAATAAAGTCTCAAAGACAGCAGCAATGCAGAACACGACGAAGACTTTGACTAACAGGAGCAAAAAGTTAAGTGGGAAGGGAGCGATAACTGGCAGGAACAACTCGCAGAAAAGCCAAGTGACGATAAACCACTTGACAAAGAATGTCCATCGGTAAAGCGCCAATCTCCAACCCGCTTGCTCAAGCAATATACCGCCCATCAACTCTTGTTCCGCTTCGGCAAGGTCAAAAGGTAATTTGCCGAAGTAGGGGAGCATTGCCGAAAGCGCACTGATGCCCGCCAAAACGGTTGAGAGGGTGTAGCCGTTTTGGACATGCCAAGTGACAATTTCAGAAAGACGGAATGTTCCAGCCTTGACTGCGAGGACGAAAAGGGCAAACGCCAAAACGGGTTCAACAAACAAAAGTAATTGCAACTCGCGAGCGGCACCCAAGAAACTGTATGGATTGCCCGATGCAGCACCGCCTAAAACCACCGCTGCTGTTGAAAGCCCCAGAAGGTAAAGAATAACGAGCAAGTCACCTGCGAACGAGAAAGGAGCGAAATCGCTTATTGGCAGAAAAACGCCGGCGGTCACTGCTGATGCAAGCGCCAAAAAGGGAAGGAAGTTGGTCAAAGTGTTGACGGTGGGGGTTATGTCGGTTTTGCCAGCCAACTTAGCCAAGTCAAGGTAGCCTTGAATCAAAGGCGGACCAACACGGGAATGCAGCCTCGCCCTAATCTTGCGAGCCAAACCGTCAAGCAAAGGCGAAATAGCCATCAGCACCAACGGCACAGCAATCGCCCAAATCAAAGCAACTTGCCATTTCACCATTCTGCATGCACCACCCTCATTTCTGCCCTCTCAGTTCCTTTGTCTTTTGCCTTGACAACTGGTAAAGTTCTTGCTCCGTCAACACCCTCGTCTCCCCGCTCTTGACATTTATTATCTCCATCCTTTCAGTGCAAGAGAAGCAGGGATCAACGCTTCCAAGCGTTATCGGGACATCGGCAATAGTCGTGCCCGGCTTGAACATTACTGGGACAGCCTGAATGTTTTGGTAACTCGGGGCGCGGACTCGCCAGCGATATGGTCGGTTGTTTTCGCCAGTCAGGACATAGTGGAAGACTTCGCCTCGCGGGGCTTCAACCGCATGCATCCCTTGTTTGTAAGGAGGAATTTCTTCGGGCAATTCAGCCATCAAATCTCCTTCGGGTAACTCCTGCAGCAACTTGACGCATTGGCGGATGATTTTGATGGCTTCAAAAGTCTCATACACGCGCACGAGTGTTCGCGCTAAGTTGTCACAGCCATCAAAAGTCACAACATCAAACTCCACCATGTCATAGGCTGCGTAAGGGTGGTCTTTTCGGGCATCAATGGCTACACCGCTGCCACGAGCGGTCGGTCCGACCGCACCTGTCAGGCGAACCTCTTCTGGAGTGAAGATACCTGTTCCCTTCAGGCGAGCGAGCAAAGACATATCGTTTAGAAGCGTTTCAGCGAGTTCTTTCGTCTCCCTCTCAACCTTGTCCATGACTTCCAAAATGCGAGGGTGTTGCTCCTTCGTTATGTCCCTTCTGACGCCACCGACAAGGTTTATGGCGAAATGTTTCCTGTTGCCTGTCAAGTATTCAGCGAGCCACATAACTGGCTCTCGGATTCGCCATGACTGCATGAAGACATAGTCAAAGCCGAGAATGTGACATGCCAAGCCGAGCCAAAGCAAGTGACTGTGAACGCGCTCCAACTCCAAGATAAGCGTTCGGATAACTTTTGCTCGCAGCGGGACATCTATGTTCGCCGCCTCTTCAACCGCTTGACAATAACTTGTTGAATGGACGCACCCGCAAATGCCACAAATTCGTTCGGCAAGTGATGGGATTTGGTTGTAAGTTAAAGCGCTCTCCCCAAGTTTCTCAACTGAGCGGTGATTGTAAAAGCCACGATAGTCACAGCCGACGACAACTTCACCATCAACAAAGACTCGCCACTGAGATGGCTCTTCAAGCACTGGGAAGAAAGGACCGACGGTCACAACAGTTGTGCCCTCTGGCGGTTCTTTGAACGGGAAAGTTTTGTTCGGGTCAAGTGGCGGTTTGTAGTCGTAGGGATAATCCTTGCGGAGTGGGTAAAGCCCTTCGGGGAAACCATCCGGCAGAACGAGAGGGCGAGGGTCAGGATGCCCTTCAGGGATTATGCCCAGCAAGTCTTTAAACTCCCGCTCAGCCCAACCAGCAGCGGGAATAATTGGTGTGATTGAAGGGATGCGAGGAGGGTCACCTTTCAGCGGGATGACGAGTGCACATCGGACATTTGCTTGGTCAAAGGCGAAAAAGTGCAAAACTTCAAAGCCCCCGTTCAGAGGTCTTTTGTCTACCCCTGCACTGATGAGATACCTTGCACCCAAGCCGTTAAAAAGCGTATCTGCTGCTTGAACGACCACATCGTGGTCTATCGTGACATAAAGTCGGTGAGGTGTCGGTTGTTCAACCGCCCTCACTTTCTCACCTAACCGTTCTTGCAACGCAGCGACGACTTGGTTGATTTGCTCTGTGCTTCGTTCTATGGTCACCATAGTGACCGACCTCCTTTACTCGTTCATGACCTAAACATGAGCCAAACGACAAGGGCGATGATGGCTGCGCCGATAATTTGCCAAGCGATATAGAGATGCGGGATGCCCGTGTGGGCTCGCCGCAACAAATCACTTATCCATTCACCACCACTGATAACGGGGCGATACATCCAAGCCTCAGGGTCAAGCAACTTAGTGAACCAAGCGGGTGGTCGCCAGCGGGGGATGGGTGCTTTCGGATATGCCCTCTGAAGCAACTCCTCACGCAATGGAACCCCTTGTGGGTGACCTCCCAATTGCTCAGGCTTTATCAATTCGCCCCCAAGCCAAATTGGTGCTTTGCGGGGTTGACGCTCCGTCCCAACTGCTATGACGGCGAAGATGCTGACAATCACGAACATTCCGACAATGACAAGAGGCGAAAATGAACCGGTGAAAGGTTGAACCCATGCCCACTGCCAAACCTCAGCCAACCTTTGCTCAACACCTGCGAACATGGAAGCGTCGGCGATAATCCAACTGAGCCACCTCAGCACAGTGCCGGGGAACAATCCGACCGCAATGATGAGGAAAGTCAGGAGAAGTTGGGAGAGCCTCATCGTCAACGGGACTTCCAATTTCTCTGACCTCATCGGCTTGATGAGGAAACAGGAAGCGAAGAACTTGACGGAATAGAGGATTGAGAAGATGCTTGCGAGGAGCATACCAACACCCGAAAAGGTCACAGGGATGGATTGGGAGAAGAGGAGGGACTGTAAAATCAGCCACTTGCTCACAAACGCTGTCAAGGGCGGGAAACCGGCAATTGCCATTGAACCGATGAAGGCAGTCCCTGCGGTTTCAGGCATTGATTCAAGTAAACCTCCCAAATCGGCGAACCGGCGGCTGCCAGTTGCGTAAAGCACTGAGCCTGCATTTAGGAACAGCAAAGCCTTAACAAGTGCATCGCCAACAATGTGGAAGAACGCTCCAGCCATCGCAATGTTGGCAAGCACTTGGTTTTGCTTGAACAGGAACATCCCGGCACCAATCCCCAAAGTGATAAAGCCAGACTGAGCGATAGATGAATAAGCCAACAGAACTTTTGCGTCGTAGGTGACAGTTGCTGCAGCACCTCCCAAAACAGCAGACACGACACCGAAAATCCCGAAGACATAACTCCAATCGTAGGCAAACGGGAATGCAGCCGTAGGCAGAAGCCAGACGAAGAACCTCAGGAAACCGTAAATCCCCAACTTGATCATCACGCCGGAAAGCATTGCCGATATTGGCGATGGTGCTGCCGGGTGAGCGTCGGGCAACCAATCGCCGAACGGGAAGAGGGCTGCTTTAGTTGCAAAACCAATGAAAAGGAGTGTGAGCACTCCGTGCAAGAGCATAGGGCGAGTTTTCGCCAATTTCTCAAATGTCGCAAAGATCGTCGTGAACTCAAAAGAGCCACCTTGAACCCAAAGGATGACAGCGGCGACAAGCAAACAAAGCGCACCGAGGTGGGTCAGGATGAAGTATTTGAGCGCAGCACGCAAATTTTCGGGCTTGCTCCGTTCGTAAGCGACCAAGACATAGGAAGCCAGTGTCATGAGTTCCCAGAACACAAGGAAAGTCAACATGTCGTGTGCAACGACAACGCCAACCATCGCCAATATGAAGAGCAGCAGCATTGGGTAGTAGCGAATGAGGTGCTCTTGACGGTAATGTGGATGTTCAAGATAGGAATACGAGTGCAACGCTGCCGATACCGTCAAAATTCCGATCAGCGTCAGGAACAACCCGCTCAGCATATCGGCTTGAAGTGTCAATTTCGTTTTGATGGCAGGAATTTCTGTCAGGATGAAGGAAGATGTCGCTCCCCAGACTATCAACCCAACTCCTGCGTAGAGTAGAACAATGGCGGACAAAATGGCAAATAAAGTCCCCAAAATCCTCGTTAGCGTCCGTTGTTCCGCTGTCAGCGCTGTCACCACTACGCCTAAGGCAAGAATGGCACCTGCCAGCAGAATCGTTTTCATCAAAGTTTCAGCCACCATCTTTCGTCACCTCTCACCTTCCCAAAGCCCCTGATGCAAGGGGTAGTGCTATCAAAGGTATAAGGATGCAGGCTGCGATTAAGACGCTCAAGGAAAGGTCAATGGAACGCCGAGAGCCTTCTATAGCCTCCACATGGGGTGAAGGTGTCCCGAAGAAGACCTTTTGTCCCACATGCAAGAACCACCCGAAAGCGATTAGGCTTTCCAAAAGCATTGCAAATGCCAAGAAGTAGCCAAACGCTCCATTTTGAAGCGCCCCGATGACGAGGAACAGTTTGCTCCAGAATGCTGCAAGTGGCGGGACGCCTGTGACAGTGAAAACCCCGACGAAGAAACTGAGGGCGATAAGAGGTTGCTTTGAAGCGACACCTGAGAGTTCAGAAATTCGGCGGGTCCCAGAAAAGTAAGTTAGTGCACCAACTGTCAAGAACAAAAGACCTTTGCCCGCAGCGTGGGCTGCAATGTGCAAAAGCGCACCCTGATACGCCTCGGGTGATTTGAACATGATGTAAATGCCGCAGCCAAGCAAGATGTAACTGAGATGGGCGATGGTTGAAAGCGCAAGCAGGCGCTTCAGGTCGTCTTGGAAGAAGAAAGCGCTTACGGCAAAGAACATCGTCACAAGCGCCATCACGGTTGTGAGCAACCCTACCCAATAGGGCAACTTACCGCCTTCCAAAATGAGCCTTGCTGCCAAGTAAACGCCTGCTTTCACCATCGCCGCTGCATGCAAATAAGCGGAGACGGGTGTCGGTGCTTCCATTGCTTCAGGCAGCCATGTGTGGAATGGGAACTGCGCTGCTTTCGCCCAAGAACCGACCATGATGAAGATGAAGATGAGGGCAAACAAAGCACCACGAACTTCTGGGCTGATCAGTTTCAACGCCTCAAAATCAAAACTGCCAGCGTTCAAGTAGAGCGCAACGATGGCGACCATCAAAGCCAATCCGCCACCGTGTGTCATGAGCAATGCCTTGTAACCACCCCAAAGTGCTCTATCGGTTTCGTAGAACCCGATGAGTGCCCATGAGCAAATAGTCGTCAACTCCCAAAAGATGAAGAGTTGCAAGAAGTTTGACGATGTGACTAATCCAGCCATTGATGCGATGAAGACGAGCATCCAGAAAAAGTATCGCTCTCGCCCATCGGTGACAGGGTGTTCTTTGTTACCAGCACTGATGTATGCGACCGAGTAGACAGTGACGAGGAAACCGAGCCCCACGACAATCATCAGCATGATTGAACTGAGTGGATCAAGGAGGAAGCCAAACATTGAAACTTCCTTACCGACGAACCGACCGAATTGGGGCAAACCGCCAAGGTGAAGCCTCACTCCGGTGAAGCCCCATCGCCCAATCATCCACAACCCAACAAGGGCAGTTAATCCCGCAAATAAGGAAGCAACGATGTCCGTTGTTCGGTTTTTTGTCCCAATGCAAATGAATGCGCCGACTAACGGTAGCAGGATCAATAGCAGAAACCAAGGCAAAACTTGCTCATTCATCCCCCAAGCACCTCCCCTGACATTTCGGCGGGACGGAGACTCTCTCCGTCAACGAGTTGAGTTAGCATTTGGACGAGTTGGCGTGCCGTTGCCACAACTGCATCGCTCATCGGCATCCCAAACCCAATTTGCCCCGGCTGAATTGCCAAAAGCCAACATGAAATCCCGCTGCTCTCCAAAACTTGTCCCAAAAGTTTCAGCGAAACTGTGTGGGTTGACGGAACTTTATCGCCAAGCACAGAGAGCGGCAAAAGAACCCAATCTCCTGCTTCGCTTTCAAAATCCACTGCATCAAGGAAGAGCACAACATCTGGCTTAGCATCCAGCAATAATCCCAAATAGTTTTCAGGCACGGTCTCACCGTCAACGACGAGCACATGCTCCCCTACAAGCGACTGCAATTGTTCAGCGATTACCGAACCAACTCCATCGTCGCCTCGCAATCTGTTCCCGACGCCGACAATGGCAAATTTTTTGCCTTTCAACAAATCGCTCAAATCGGTGGCTCTCGTTTCAAACAACTTCACCACCGTCCTGAAGTGCGACAGCGTTAAAATTGCAAGCGGTGATAAGGCTATGAGCATCGGCGAGCAAATTCTCAAAGAAGCACCCGACTTGGGAACGGGAAATGAGGAGTGGGAAGAGAACAGGCGTGCCTTTTGGCGAATGCACTCTGAACTTTTGGCAAAAGGTTACGAGGGCAAGTGGGTGGCGGTTTATCAGGGAAGGGTCGTGGACAGCGATGTTGATCGGAAAGCCCTTATTAAGCGTGTGTTTGCCCAATACGGCGTTGTTCCCGCTTACTTCCAACTTGTGCTTAAAGATGGCTTGAGGGAAGCAACCATTCGCACCTTGGGGGGATAACCGGTGAACCCCGAACAATTCGCTTATGATGCCACTTATGTTCCTCCAGCACCTGTTGTGCGTGTCCTTTTGGTCAATCCTTTCAACCCATCCCTTCAAACGCAACTCGTAGGGTTGATTGACACGGGAGCGGACATAA
>Ga0209080_1001164_pt1 | contig 13857 bp, 11 predicted proteins | sample JNZ110809AmetaG_FD_184123 | JGI IMG/M metagenome (GOLD analysis project Ga0209080, IMG submission 184123) | Hot spring microbial communities from Jinze hot spring, China to study Microbial Dark Matter (Phase II) - JNZ 110809A (SPAdes) (version 3) ...
AAAAAAAAAAATATGAGCTGTGAACAATACCCACCGCCTCCGCCACCACCGCCAAGGCGGAGATGGATAATTTGGATTGGTTTAGCAATAGGCTGTCTAATCACAATTGGTCTGATGGGCTTCTTCCTAGTTCCAAAAGAGGTGGAGCCAAGCATATATTCTCAGGGGCAAGTTACAATCAGGGGGACATGGGGCTGCGACCTAGACCTTGGAAAAGAGACTCGTGTTGAAGATCCATCAACGGATTTCAAATGGAATATGGAGACTCAAGTGATCAGGAATTTAAGGCCTAGGAATGGTGCAAAATTCCATGTCATCGGGGCAGTAGACTTCAACTCCGTGAAATATTCAGACCTAAAAAAATATTCTTATTCCTCTGATCCAATTAATGGGAACGATGATGCTTCAAACCAGATGCCTCAGGGAACAGTCATAGCAGCCATTACCAGCGAGGGCAGGTACTGCAAGTTCAGAATCGACACGTATGGTTATAACATAGTCATAAGCTGGGTCACCTATGAAAAAGAATAATTCACTGCTCTTTCAATAATAGTCAATGCTGTTTAACTCTCCACCCCTTTTTCTCTTTACATCTTTAGGTCACCTTTAGGCTAGATGGAGTACCTCCAAACCTTCGATCATAAATACCTTGGCGAGCCCCTGGTCTCCAATTTAGGGGTAAGATTACGAACCTTCCCCGAAAGGGCGATGTTTCGTGAGTTACTATATCTTTGACACCTATTTATTTCAATATTCCATCTTGCTGCAGTGTTTCTAAAAATTTTAAACGCTTAAATATCATCCTAAGATTACTATTTTTGATATAATAGATGCTGGTTGAAGACCATGCGAATATTCATACTGATATGGAGAGAATACTGGAGACGATAATTCAGGCCAAGCTTCTCTACGCTGTTACGCCTAAACTGCCCGCTTACAGGAAGGTTTTGCTCGTCATACGTCCAAGGAGCCCTCCCAGGGGGTATTCTCTCTGGGTTAAGGAGTCTTACGAAGCATACAGGAAGAATCATGTTTAAAGCCTGAGTCAGGGGGAAAGGTTAATACTGGCTTCTCACATTCGATGAAGCAGGTTGGAAGAGCATTTAAGCCTCGTAGAGACACCGGCTGGGTTGATAGTCTTTAAGGGCGAGGAAGCCATTCCCTACGTCTTTAGTGATGTTGAAGAAGCAATAAGCTACTATAGTGGCGAGATAGTTCGCGGTGTTGCTTCTTTCCTGAGGAAGTGGAAGGGAAAGAGCATACTCGTCGAGAGAAGAAGTGCCGTTAAGACTCTCTCATCAATAGGTTTGAAACCTATTGTTCGAGAACCGTTGGATAAGGCTGTCAAGCTCAGGTCAGATTTTGAAACCACCCTTAAAATCCTAGGTTTAAACATGGATGAGTATAGGAATTTCACTTTGACGGTTGCTGAAAGGATTACGCAAGACAGGATAAGCGAACTGGCTAAACGTAAGGATCTGGATATAGTTATGGCGTTGCAAAGCTATGATGAGCTCGTTAAGATCATGAATGTGATTCAAGATAGGATACTAGTATGGGTCAAGGAACGGGCTCCAAGTCTTCTAGAAGAGAAAAAGGATTTTGAAAAAGTTATCGAACTCATATATTCTCAGAGCTCCGAGCCAGATTATGTTAGGAAAATGGCGGAGCTCTACTTGAAGAGCAGGGAGTGTAGAAGCACGGTGGAGAAGCAGATAGGAGACCTTATGGAAGAGACTGCTCCGAACGTCGCAGCAGTAATAGGGCCCATTTTAGGGGCGAGGCTGATTTCCAAAGTCGGTTCACTAGCCAGGCTTGCAAGCCTACCTGCCTCAACGATCCAGATACTGGGGGCTGAGAAGGCTCTTTTCAGAGCGTTGAGGAAGAAGGGGAAGCCTCCTAAGCACGGCATAATATTCCAACACCCATGGGTCCACGGATCGCCAAGGAAGATAAGGGGTAAGATTGCAAGACTACTCGCAAGCAAGATAGCTGTCGCAGCCAGGGTCGACCACTTTTCCGGAAGGTTCATCGGAGAAGAGATTAAGAAAGAGCTTGAGGATAAGGTTAAAGCCTTAAGGAGTGGGGCGGGTTGAAGCTGAGAGAGGTTTTCCAGGGGGTCTACGAAGTCGAGGATGAGGAGGGTAACCACATAGCTACTTTAAGCATCGCACCTGGAACTCTAGTATACGGTGAGAAAGTTATTAAGGTCGGGGGCAACGAATACAGAGTTTGGAACCCCTATAGGAGTAAGATAGCCGCCGCCATCATTAAAGGTTTAAAAAACTTCTTCATAAAGCCAGGTTGGAGAATACTCTACCTGGGGGCTGCATCTGGAACAACTGTTAGCCATGTTTCAGATATAGTTGGGCCGAGTGGCATTGTCTATGCTGTTGAGGTTGCACACAGGCCCTTCAGAGACTTTATTGAGAAGGTCTCGGGTAAGAGGAGGAATGTAGTACCCATTCTAGCCGACGCTAGGAACGTGTTCGAATACAGCTGGCTATTGCAGGAGGTTGAGACAGTATACTGCGATGTAGCACAACCGGATGAGGTTGACATAGCAGTAATGAACGCGGATGCTTTCCTAAGAAAGAACGGGTTTCTCGTAATTGCTCTAAAAGCTAGTAGTGTCGATTCAACTAGGAAGGCCAGCGAAATATTTGAGAAGGAAGAGACAAAGATTGAAGAGACTGGAAGGTATAAGATTGAAGAGACTGTTGACATCGAACCATACGCCATGATGCATGAATTGATAGTTTCTAGGAAGCTTTAGATAAACTTGCTTAGCTTCTCTTGATTAAGCCTTCTGCTAATCCTATGAACCGTATTCCAACTCATTCTTATAAAACCCTTTCCACATTCAGAGTTTAGAAGTTGCTCTACAACTCTTATTGTTCTAAAGTCTCCGGGGTATCCTGAACACTTTGGCAACTCGGCTTTCCTAAGAATTCTCTCAACAGCCCTATCTCTTTCTACTTTAGCTATGATGCTGGCAGCGCTCACAAGCGGGTTTGACTCATCCAGGTGATTTCTAACTATAAGCTCTCCTTTGAAGCCGGGTGCGTACTCCAGTATTATACTCTTAAACCTGTTACAATTCCTGTCAACAGAATCAACATAGAAAGTGCCGTGGCGGTGTTTACTGAGTATGCTTCCAATCAACATCGCCTCTATCTCGTTTAGACTCACCCCGTCCTTCCTGAGCTTATCTATACGATTAGCACTAATCCTCCTGACTTCAACCACATTAGATATTTTCCTAATGTTCGATGCGAGGGCCAGTCTTTTCCCTGGGCTGAGCATTTTAGAATCCTTAACGCCCGCTTCAATAAGGGAGGGGACCATCTTATCCTCAAAGCCCGCCATCGCAACGACTAAGGGGCCTATTACACAACCCCTCCCAGCCTCATCTATGCCGGCTAAAAAAACCATTTTTAAAATCAGTATGCTCTCGCAAAGTACACTACTTTCGAAGCCGGTTTCCCACACTTCACACAATTTGAGAAGACAGGTTTCTCTTCGAATGGGATTAGCCTTATGGAAGCACCTGTTTCCTCTTTAACAGCCTCATCGCACTCCCTCGAACCGCACCAGCATGCTTCAACCATCATTCCTCTGGAAATCAAATCAGAAAGCTCGCTCATCGTCTTTGCCCTACCGGTCTTCTCAATCATCATGTTCTTAGCCTTCTCGTAGAGACTTCTCTGAATATCTTCTAAAAACAAAACGATCTTATCTTCCAATTCGGAATCTCTTATCCTAACCCTCTCAGACTTGTCTCTCCTGAAAAGCGTTAGCATACCTTCGTTAATATCTCTAGGGCCAATTTCTATCCTAACCGGAACCCCCTTAAGCTCCCAATCGTTGTATTTCCACCCGGGAGTATAGTCTTCTCTCAAATCCGCCTGAGCTGAAACACCTTTTTTCAAAAGCCTATCTTCAACCTCCTTGCACTTCGAGAATACTCTTGCCTTCTCCTCCTCGCTGTAAAATATTGGTATTATTACGGTTTGCAAAGGAGCTATTTTCGGAGGTATTACAAGACCCTTATCATCACCGTGAACCATTACCATTGCCCCTATTAACCTGGTTGAAACCCCCCAAGAAGTCTGCCAAACATAGTTAGTAGAACCATCTCTATCTAGGAAGGTTATTTCAAACGCCTTCGAGAAGTTTTGACCCAGAAAGTGGGAAGTCCCTGCCTGAAGAGCCCTTCCATCCGGCATCAATGCTTCGAGCGTGAACGTTGCCTCAGCCCCCGCGAATTTCTCCCATTCTGTTTTAGAGCCATCTAAGACGGGTATTGCCAGATATTCCTCGATAAACCTCTTATATATCTTCAGTATTTCAAGAGCCTGCTGTAAAGCCTCATCTCTCGTAGCATGGGCAGTGTGACCTTCCTGCCAGAGGAATTCAGTATTCCTCAAGAAGGGTTTTGTAGATTTTATCTCCCACCTTACTATGTTACACCATTGGTTGAGCTTTAAAGGCAAGTCTCTCCAGCTCCTTATCCACTTAGCATACATCTCGTACATTATGGTCTCTGAAGTAGGCCTTATCGCCAGCCTCTCCGACAGGGGCTCATCGCCCCCGTGAGTAACCCAGGCAACTTCTGGCGTAAAACCTTTGAAATGCTCTGCCTCCTTCTTCAATAGTCTCTCAGGTATTAGGAGCGGGAAGTAAACGTTTTTAACACCTATCTTCTTAAACTCGGCATCCAGTATGCTCATAACCTTCTCCCATATGGCGTATGCGAGTTCTCTGAATACTATACAGCCGTGTACTGGAGCATAGTCTGCTAAACCGGATTTTGTAACTAACTGGCTATACCATTCCGAAAAATCTTCGTTCTTCCCGACGGTTAGGCCCAAGTCATGCTTAACGCTCAACCTGCGGGCTGAAACGTGTTTTCTTTTTAAAAACATTATGGCTTGAAAAAAAGCTAAATATTAGGCTTATGATTGTAAAAAAAGAGGAATGGCTAAGAAAAGAAAGTCCAGGGGGAGGGCTAAAGGAGGGAAGGGGAGGGCTGAGTATGTTAGTTGCACAAACTGTGGAAGCAGAGTCCCGGTGGATAAGGCTATAAAAGCCACTAGGAGAGTATCCTACGTTGACCCTACATTGGCCAAGGAGCTTAGGAAATCGGGAACCTTCATACCTAGAGTCAGCGTCACCAAGTACTACTGCGTCTCCTGCGCCGTTCACGCAGGCATTGTAAGAGTAAGGTCTAGGGAGGAGAGGAAGGTGGTTGAGTAATGGCTTACGAGAGGCTTGTTGAAAAGCTTACGAAGGAAAACCTCTGGCTCTACATACTTACGATGCTGAGGGAGAAGCCCATGTACGGCTATGAGATAGCTGGGAGGCTTAGGAGCGATTTTAAAATCCCAATAGCTACGATAACCGCTTACGTAGTGCTCTACAAGATGGAGAGAGAGGGGCTTGTTGAAAGGGTTGTTGAGCCTGAGGGTGGAGGCGGTAGGATAAACGTCAGGAAGGTCTATTATCGTCAGACAGATAAGGGAAGGGATACTCTTGAGAAGGGCATAGAATACATTAGGAGTATCCTCCAGACCCTAGAGGGGGCGGGTAAGAGTGGTTCTGGGGAGTCTTAGGAGGAAAAGCGAGAGAATATTCTCTAAACTGGGCGTAATACTCGCCCCCGTAATAACCCCCACTGGCTTAACAATACTCGGCCTACTTTCCGCGGTTACAGCTGCTCTATTCTATTCCTATAGGCATCTCTTCCTAGCCGGTGTGGCAATACTTTTCTCAGGTTTATTCGACGTCCTCGACGGCGTCGTAGCAAGAATCACCAAGAGGGTGAGTGGATTCGGCGGGACGCTAGATGCTTTAGTAGACAGGTATACCGAGTTCTTCTACGTCCTGGGTCCAGCACTGGGAGGATATATCGAATGGCCTCTTGCCTACGTCGCCATGTTTAGTGTAATAGCTTCAAGCTATGTCAGGGCCAGGGCTGAAAGCGTCGGGGAGATGGAGGATGCTTCAGTAGGGGTCTTGGAAAGAGTAGAGAAGATACTCATAATATCTATTGCGACTTTTTTAAACCCGTTTTTCAATTGGTCCATAATGTTCTCGATGATACTCCTCATAGTATTCGGCCAGATAACGGTTTTGCAGAGGCTTTACGCAACCTGGAGGTTCTGGGCTGCGAAGAAGCCCGGTCAATCGCTTCTCTAAGCTAAATTTTTATAATTCGCTGATTAGAATTTGAGGCGCCTTGGGAAAGGTTGACAAGGGCATCGACTGTAGCGTGGAAGGTTGTCTGAATAAAGCAGTCAGGTCGCTCGCTTTTAAAAAAGCTAGTGAAGCAGGTCTTAAATTGAAGAAGGAGAGTAGGAGAGCATACCTGTGTGAAGATCATTACAGGGAGTTTAAGAAAGCCAGGAGGAGTATGGATAAGATTGAGAGGATGAGGTGGAAACCCTGGTAGCCCCTACTACCATTTGTAAACCCTAAATCCTGGAGTATTACGCTAATGTTTTTATAGATGAAACAAGGCAGGAATTAGGAGGCTTGAGAATACTACTCATCCATTGTGAGAGATTCGAATATAACGTTAGGGAGAAGGCTGTTGAAAACGCTGAAGAGCTTGATGAATCAAATAGAGCAGGCAGGTTTGAGAACGTTCTAGTCGTGTTCACAAGCGTAGAGAAAGATGATGCGAAGAATCCTGAAGGCATTGTAGAGCAGGCTAGCAGGGAAATAATTGAAGTCTTTAAGAGCGTAAAGGCTAAGCGTATCTTGCTTTACCCCTACGCCCATCTTTCAAGCGAGTTAGCAGGGGCTACTGATGCAGTAAACATTCTTAAGAGACTACATGCTGCTCTCCTACAGAACGGTGTTGAAGCGCATAGGGCTGCCTTCGGCTGGTATAAGAGCTTCACCCTTGTGAATTTCGGCCATGCGCTCTCTGAGCTCTCGAGGAGCATTAAGCCCGGGCTTGTTGAAAAGCCTATTGAGAAGAAGGAGAAATTCCACAGGTTTATAATCATGGACGAGGAAGGTTTTGAATACGAGGTTGATAAAGCCAATTGGAGGAGTTGTGAAGTATTCTCCAAGCCGGGGGTTAGGATTGGCCTTTTAAAGACCTTCATAGGCAATGAGCTCGAAGAAAAATCTGGGAAAGGGGAGGAGCCGAGCCATATTTTAAACATGAGGAAGCTGGAGCTAGTTGATTACTGTCCTGAGAGCGATGCTGGGAATATGAAGTGGTACCCCAACGGCATGCTTATAAAAGACCTTATAATGGACTATGCTTTCAAAAAAATCGCATTACCCTGGGGGGCTATGAAGATACAGAACCCCCTCCTCTACAGGACTGATGTAGAAGCCATAAGGCAGCTCCAAGGCGAGTTTCACGAGAGGGATTACAGGGTTGAGGACAATCTCGTATTGAGGTTTGCAAGCGACCCGGGAGCCTTCCCATTTGTCCAGAAGACACTGTTCACATACAGGAACATGCCCTTTAAAGTATACGAGGAAGCCGTATGCTTCAGGAAGGAGCAGAAGGGCGAGTTAACCGGGCTTATGAGAGTCAGGAATTTCTGGATGACCGACATGCATGCTTTCTGCATGAATGAGGAGCAGGCTTATGAGGAGTATTACAATCTAAGCCTAATGTTCGGCAGGCTTATGGATAGCGTTATAGCAGGTGGGAATTGGGTCCTCGGCTTCGAAGTCGTAGAGGAATACTACGAGAAGTATAAGGATCTTTTCAAGGAGATCGTTAAAACTTTGAAGGTCCCAGCCTTCTTTAAATTGATGAGGGAAATGACACACTACTACGCTTTCAAAAACGAGTTTCAAGCAATATTCCCAAACGGTGAGAACCTTCAGATATCAACAGTCCAATGGGACGTTAAGAACGGTGAGAGGTTCAACATATGCTATTACGATAGCGACGGTACTAGGAAGCCCGTTCCGATAATAATACACGCCTCTTCTTTCGGAAGCGTTGAGAGGGCGATTGCAGCAATGCTTGAAAACGCTGCCGGGAGAATCTCTCAAGGCAAGCCCCCGATGTTACCAGTATGGCTGTCTCCTGAGCAGGTTAGGATAATACCCGTTGACATCCAGAGGCACATTGAGGCTTGCGTAAGGGTTGCGGAGAGGCTTGAGAAAGAAGGGGCTAGGGTTGGCATAGACGATAGGGATCTGACAGTGTCTAAGAGGGTTGCTGAAGCCAAGACCCATTGGATACCATTCATAATAGTCTTCGGCGATAGGGAGTTGGAGACGAATATTTTAAGAGTGGTCGTTAGGGAAGAGTCTACGCTCGAGAAGGACCATGTTGAGGAGATGGGCCTAGAGGATTTTGCAGCCTACTTTAGAAGCAGGGTTGAAGGCATGCCCACTAGGCCACTCTACGTCCCGAGGGAACTCAGTAAAAGGGTTAGCTTCGTCCCGATGAGGACTTAGAGTATGCTTAAGACCAATCCCGCGATCATGCTCGTCAAGAAGAGTATTAGGAGTATTAGGGCTACTGCCTTCTTGCTCATTAGACGCTCGCCCCCGTGAAGTACTTGTGTATCCTAAGGAGCTGAATAGTTAAGCCGAATACTATGAATAATCCAACTAGTCCCGTTGCGAAATTCTCCCAGACCTGCTTACCACCGGCAGCGGCTTGCATAAGCTGCATTATCGAAACAGGTATCTCAAGGAGTATTAAGGCGATTATGAAGTAGAAGAGGGGGCGTAAGACCATTAGTAGGCCTATTGCAGAAAGTATCGAGAGCACGCCTATTGCAATGCTGAAGGCTGATGCGAACACGGTGTCGCTCGGAAGAGGCGGTGGGAGAATGGGCTTTACCCAATTTATGAAGGTCATTGCAGCAATGCAGAAACTCCATGCTGCCCATATTATCAGCATTAGTGCAGTCATTGGAACACCCTCCAGCTGATAGCCTTCGAAGCTGAAGAATTCCCTCCTAGAATACCCCTGTGTTCTAACGCCCTGGACCCTCTGTCTAAGTCTAATCCTCGCAACCTCGAGGTTGTAGCCGCAGTTAGGGCAGAACTTTAAATCCTCCCTCACCGGAGTATTGCAATTCGGACATTTTTTTAAAACAGGAATCTTAACGGACGGGGGCCTTATCCCAGGGGCTTTTTTAACTTGTTTTTCAACAGGCCCATAATCCTCTAATACCCTCCCACCCTGTTCTTCAACGGATTCCCTAGCCCTGGGAAGGCGTAGCCCACAGAGGCTACAGAAATCATCCTCCAACCCAACGTTAGCCCCGCATCTGGGACATGTTCTTTCCTGGCTCAAGACGGTTATTTTGACTCTGAGATGGTTAAAAAGGTTTCTTTAAAATTAACCATGAAAAAGTACCGATACTATACTCTAAATTGAGGATTTGGAGAAAAATAGAAAAAGAAAAAGGAGGGAAAATTCAGGTATTTTACTTCGGTGCAGCAGGTGCTCCGAAGAGCTGCGGTAGCCTCTTACGCCTGTAGATGTGGTACTCGTGTACTACTACAGCTAGTACTATTACGATGATGATGATCATTACTATGAGCAACAGGAACTGTGCCATCGTCATTCCTACGCCGAATAGTTCTATGAATACGTCTAGGTTGACTGTCTTGACGGTGTCGGTGGTTAGTGTTACTGATTCTGTTGCTCTGAAGTTGCCGTATGTTACTTCTACGTTGTAGCTTGCGCCTGGGAGCTCTATTTCAGCCTTACCGTCCTTGTCGGTCAGTCTTGTTAGCTCCACGGCGCCCTTCGTAACCCTTACGGTAGCGCCCTCGATAGCCTGTCCCTGAGCACCCAATACTCTAACAGTCAACGTGTAAACGTTGGTTGGAGTCAGCGTTACTATTCCACTAGCAGTCACCTTTAGAGACGGTAGTGCTAAGTCAGTGTCGAGCCATCTTGCAGACACGGAGTATGTTCCAGCAGGTATCTGCGTCACCAGTACCTCACCGGTTAAGCCTGTTGTTGCTCCAACAGGCTCGCCTTCCACCTTAACTTCTACGCCGGCGAGTGGTGTACCCTTCCTCGTTACAAGCCTTAAGGCAACGTCGTAGACAGGCATTACTACGACTGATTCAAGCTCCTTCACCGGGTAGTTCTTCACCTCAGCTTGTTTACCACCGTACCTGCTAGTCCACTTGGCATCTATAGCGTAGCTCGTACCGGGTCTGAGCGGTACTTTGGATAGTACCGCCGTCCCAGTATCTACTCTTCCAAGGTTGATTGTCCACGTGTACTCTGGACGTTTCGCAACAACCTCGACTCCGGTAAGCTCCCTGCCGACTGAGTCTCTGAACGATATCTTAAGGTCTCTCACGTAAGCCCTATACTTGGGAGCTTGCGATGCTCCATAGTCTGATACTGCTGCCTCAGCCTCCGGCAATATGCCCAGGTATATGAACTGGTGGTGAGCCTCATCGTTGTAGCTGTCGAACACTACTTCAGACCACACTGGGCCAAGTATTGCGTCGCATCCACCCGGCTTGTAGTATACTACGACGTAGTACTTGCCGTAGAACCTTGCCCAGCCGTCGTACATCTTGTATTTTGCAGGTGGTCCTCCGAACCAGCCCCAGTAGTCGTCTACGAAGCCGAGCTCTTGTGTATAAGCCTTGCCTATAGGTTGCATCGGATCATCCTCACGTGTTGGTGTCAACGGATCGTCCATGCGCCAGTTCGGATTGACGGCTATTCCGCTCAGCATCCTGCTCTCGTTCAGCCAGTACCATCCTCTCAGGAGGTTGAAGCCTATGTCGACCCTGTCACCGGGCTCTATGACGAGTGCCGGTGCAGCGTTCTCCCTTCCTACGTAGAGTGTTCCAGCGTGACCGTAGTCGTCTGTTATCGCTGCGGTGACGTTGCCCCTGCTGTAAGCATCTATGATGTACACCCAGGCCTTGTCGAGAGGCCTACCGTCCTCGGTTAGTATTGTTATCCTTAGTCTAGCAGGCCAGTCAAGGTATACTGTTCCAGAGGACCAGTCTATATCGGTTCCTAGCAACGGGTAGGCTAGGAACTGCGGGTCGTTCAGCCTCAGCTTAACATTGCTCATTTCGCTTGTAAGATTCTCAGTCCTGACCGTCACGTTGTAGATACCCCAGAGTACCAAGCTTTGAGTAGACCTTAGCTCCAGCCTGTAGTAGTCTGGTGCAGGAACATTAGGCACTGTGGGAGTCCATTGTACTAGCCAGACTTTTGCTGCTTCAACAAGCTCCTTGCTTCCTCCCTCAACCCAAGAAGTATACTCCTTACCATCTTTCACGTACTTGTAAATGTTGTCTCTGATGATGGTGACCTTCTGGTTTGGCAGGCCTATTTTATCGATGTTCCTCACTACGACGCGCAGGTCGTTGGCGGGAACCTTCTCCTCAACCTTAGCGTAGCAACCGTCCTGCCCTTGCGTTACGGTTGTTCCAGTCTCCCTGTCGGGAGTCCTGCCCTGGTATGCTCCTCCGCCCAGCATGCCTACTCCGCCGACTGCCACTCCCATGCACTTCGTACCCCTGTAGTCAGCACGGTAAGTAGTGTTCAACGAGACGCATTTGGTATCCTTCCAGACTTTGGTTGCAGGGTTGACTAGGCCGGTGGCGTTCATAGCATACTGTATCCACCTGCAGTACTTACCGTCTTCAAGCGGGCTTAGCAACCTGGGCACGTCGTTCGCAGGTATGTTAACTGTTGTCCCAGGTATGGTCCAGAACTCCGCGTAGACCGGTGTTCCGAATATGTAGGGCATCCTACCGGTGTCTCCTGCCGTGCGCAGGTTTATCGACAATGGTCCTAGTGCGATGTTCCACGGGTTCCTAGGTCCACCGTTCACCTTCTCAAGATTCACATCAGTTAGACCATCGCTCTCCATCCATGTGTATATCTTCGGAGTCACACTGTAGTTCCACACCGGTATTAGGAATGTTACCTTGCCCTCATCGTTTGTAACACCCTCCTCCTCCCAGACGAGGCTGCTCAAATATGGCACTATGGGTGTGAACGGCATGGAGTCCGTTGGCACAGCCATCGAGGGCTTCGGACCCCACTGCCTCTTGACTACGCTCATGTTGAAGCCCTTCTCAAGCTTGCTAGCGTTCAGCAGCGAGAACTCTATTGGCGCTGTCTCGTAGACTAGCTGCTTCGTCGGCCACCACGTGGTGTTCAAGCCAGCCCAGAACACCTTAACCTTAACACCGGGTATGCCGAACCTCGGCTGCTCACCTGAGAAGGGTGTGTTGACAGGCATGAACACGTACGGGTAGACGGATGTGACTAAGACATGCTCCTTGCTCACGTACGGGTTGGATAATGGTATCGACTCGTTGAAGACCAGGACACCCTTGTAGTACACCATGAACCTGTACTTCGGAATAGGCGACTGTTTAGTACCTCCTATCTTAATCGGGCCTGAGCCAACGCTCTTGCCTATTAAGTACCTGCTCTGGTTCGGATAGTACTTGGCGACGTCTCCGGTAGTCGGGTTCCACAGGTCTGGGTCTTTAACGTTGCCAACCTTGCTAGCGTTGACGGAGTGTATCACCACAACACCCTTGGAGTCCGTCGCGTTCTTCCTAACCAGGTAGGCGTTGTAGTTAGCATTCCTCGGACCAGCGGGCGTGCCCGTTAGCACTGGGGCAGACGGGTCGATCTGCTGCATGTAGAATAGTTTACCACCATCCCATGGTTCAGCAAGTATTAGGGCTGAGCTCATGGTCTCGTCGAATACGAGAGGTTCTCCACATGCTGTCTTCAAAGCTATCTTCGGATCGTACACGTAGGTTGCTAGTCTCAACGGGCTGTCCCTGCCGTAGCAAGTGTCTAGGTAAATCGGCTTGTTCCACGGGTCTCCGCTCCAGTAGAGGGTTGCGTTAGCGTCAACATCCCTGAAGCCGTGCTGTATTGTTCCAGTCGGGTACACGCAGACGTTGTCAATAAGGAAGTCGAAAGACTGGCTGGATACTACGTGTATGCCAATTCTACGTATCGTGGAGAGGTCTAGGGCAGGATTAGTTGGGAAGGTTTCTCCAAAAGTGTAGCTCAGCTCAATCCATGTGCCAGCGTTGGCTGCAGTTATTCCCGTCCAAGAGACATCCTGCCATGTCCATCCAGACGGATCCTGTACGAATATTGCTACTGAAGAGCCAATAGCGCTCGCTGGGAACTTCACTCTAGCAACGATTTTCTTATTCCTAAGGTCTATATCCGGTGAGAACTCTTTGTATACTGCTCCATCATTATCTCCGCTGAGGCCAGCATTGTAGGTTACCTTGAGGCTTCCGAAGCCTCTGTAAGCATCGTCGTCAGTATAGGCCACTGCGCCTGGAGCAATGTCTCCAGGACCCCAATCGTCTCTTAGACCTATCCATCCTTCTGTTGTGCCTTCGAAGTCGAACCTCAACTCGGGTGGCAGCGGGTCTTCTTTTGTCGGTACTCTTACCCATACCCAGTAGTTCTTCTCAGGCAGGAAGTTCCATGATGGGAGGCTGTTCCAGCTTACTAGCTGCTCGTCAGTCTTGTAGTATATCTTCGGGAATCCTTTCTCATCCTTGCCCTTCGCATAGACCTTCCAATCAGCGGGGAGGACGAACCTGTAGTACATCGTGTTCTCATCCGTTATGATGGCCAGCTGCCTCTCGCTTAATCCTATGTTTGGTGCTAGGCCGAACTCGCTCTCTGAGAACAGTTGTACGAACACGTTGATTATCCTGAACGGATCCTGGCTGACGGGCTCGATCGTCAGGTTCCACAGCTTGAAGTAGAGCTGGATGTTCCTCATGTTCTTGTCCAGCAGGATTGGCTCTGTGATCTCCTTGGAGGAGCCGTTGTCGAACTTGTACATTATCTTGTATGGTCTCATGAGGCTCATC
>Ga0209080_1001170_pt1 | contig 13801 bp, 7 predicted proteins | sample JNZ110809AmetaG_FD_184123 | JGI IMG/M metagenome (GOLD analysis project Ga0209080, IMG submission 184123) | Hot spring microbial communities from Jinze hot spring, China to study Microbial Dark Matter (Phase II) - JNZ 110809A (SPAdes) (version 3) ...
GGGCCCGTAGCTCAGCCAGGATAGAGCACCGGGCTTTTAACGGTTTTCTGGAAGAGACCCGGGGGTCGCGGGTTCAAAGCCCGCCGGGCCCGCAGACGTATTCTATACGTGAAAGGGTTACGTAGAAATATGGGGCTGCTCATGCTCTGCATGACGATGATTTGAGTCCGGCTTCTGATCCGGTGATGAGGCTTGAAAGGGATGAGTCCGCGCTGATCATAATTCTACCTGAAAATTAGAGTGATGCGATCGCCTCCCATATCAGCTTCTCGGGGCTCTTCCCGAGGAGGCTCGACTTCATTCTTATGAATCTCGCCAGCTCTCCCCTTAGCACGATCACATCCTCGGCGGGCCTCGCGTAGTTCAATAGCCTTCTCGAGACATCTTTTAGCGCCAATCCATCAAATCCGACATCATCTATGACCTCTATTCCCTCCGACTCCAGCTCCCTTTTCACCTCATCGGGCGCTGCGCATCTGGAGATCAGGAGCATCTCCCTCGGCCTATAGAGCCTCATATAGATCTTCACGAGCTCCGGCTCTCTCAGCCGAATCCTTTCATTCGGGCCCATCTCAATCTCCTCCGGCCTCGTCCTCGCGCCGAGCTCCCTGCCAAGCCCCCTCCATAATCCCCTCAACCACATCCATCTCCACTCCTCCGCGGAGAGCGGCTTATCGTCCCCCTTCAGCTCCCTAATCCTCTTATGCCAATCCTCCAGCTCCTTGCACTCTATGATCACGTCGGGCCTCATTATTGGCGGATCATTTCTCTCATCCAGTATGTTCAGGACTTTTCCGCCGTAGACGAGTATATCCGGCCTCATGGCCTTGTAAAGCCTCCAAGCCCTCCTTAAATCACCAGTATCCTCCCATGCTATCGGTCTCGGAGCCTCCAGGAAGAAGCTTAGCGCGCCGCATTCAGCCTCAATCACCGCATTGGGTGGTATTGACGCGAGCCTTTGCCTCCCGCTTCTCTCCAGGCTCAAGCAGCCGTGCTCCGGGTATAATAGGCAGCCGCCGTAATTCGCGAGCTCCCTTAGAATCACGAGAAATACCCAGGATTGATAGATGCTTCTCATATTCGTTTGAAGTGATGTTTGGATCGCGCGCTGAGCCCTCTCCTCGAAGGACCTCAAGGTCATTCTCCTCCTAACGAGATCCATGGCGTATATGAACAGCTTCTTTCGCAGATGCGCTTCTGGATCCTCTAGGAAGCTCCTTAGCTCCCGCGGAAACACTATCTCGAACAACCTGAGCACCCTCCTAATATCCTCGGAGATCTCCCTCAACTTCATGCACCATTCATTGGCCTCGTCGAGCTCATTTCCAACGACGCTCCTAACAAACAGCTTCTTCAGCTCATCGAGCTTCTCGGCGACGATCTCCGCCTGATCCCTGCTTATCCTCGCCCTACCGCGCCCGAGAAGGCCGCTGACCTCCCTGTAAATGCTCCTCCAATCGCCCTGCTCCATCCAGAGGAAAATAGTGGCTCATAATCGGATTTAATTTTATGGCCAAAGGAACGCCAGTCTAATAATGTACGATGCGGTCTCCGGGCCCTATGTGCCCGATACCCGTCTGGACTATGACCGTTTTCAAGCCCCTCTCCTCGAGAACTTTCTTGACCTCGAGCATCATGCTAGCTGTGGGCCTCCTGATATCCCTCCTCCTAAAAGCCGGGAAGTAGTCGAGCACCGTCACCTGAAGATCTGGATCTATTGAAGCGATCCTGTCGCCTATCTCCGCGACCTCCTCAAGCGTCATCCAGGCGGGATTATATGCGAACCCCGCTCCAATGTAAACCCTATCGGAGTAGCTGGAGACGAGGTACTCGAGGATGCTCCAGGAGCTCTCGAGGAGCCGCTTCGCCAGCTCCTCATCCCTTATCCCGGTTATCTTCATGTATGTCTCCGGCTTGCAGGCCTTCGGCTCGATTCCAATATTATTGCATCCGGCCTCGACAAGCTCATCAACGTAATCCCTCGTCAATATCGTCCCATTGCTGTCCAAGTGGAGCCGCGCTTCCGGCATCATTCTCCTGAGGCTTCTGAAGAGCTCTATGAGCCATCTCCGGTTAAGGGTGGGCTCGCCGCCGCTCACAGCGAGCCCCGATGTTCCATAGATGCGCCTGCACTCGGCCAATCTTTTAGCCGCCTCCCGCGGCGTCATCGGAATACTGGAGTTATCGTATGTTACGTGATAGTTTTGGCACTGGGGGCATCTTAGATTGCATCCAGCTAGCCAGATGGCCGCCTCCACATAGCGTAATCCATCTACCTCCCACCATGGCGTGGCCTTTCCGCCGACCCTATGGGGCTGGGGGCCATGGACTATTCTAAGCGGCTCCAGCCCCTCGACATCGAGCTCTATTCTCATGCCATCCCTAATCGGGGTTATACATGATCTCTCGAGACCGCCATTTATGAGGACCGCGCATGCCCAACATCCCCCGAGGCCGCATGGAGCTGTTAAGCCCCTCGACCCCGGCTCCCCGAACATTATGCCGATGCTCTCCAGGGCCTCCTTAACGCTGACCCCTTCAGGGGCCATGTGCTCGACGCCATCGATGAATAATCTGACCGGCCTGCACTCCACCTCCTCAAACCTTAGGACCCTGGCCTCATAGGGGCATGCATGATAGCAGGCTAGGCAGCCGATGCACCTCCCCCCAGCATGGCACACGCTAACGCTCCTGCAGAAGCCGCAGCCAACGCACTTACTACGATCGACTGAGACGATTTTCCCGAGAATCCTCATCGCGCGGCCCACCGTGGTGGAGAAGCCTCTTCGCATGAATGTTGCCGGGATGGCTTAATTGAGCTTTTCTCCCCTATAACCTGGACTCACACTTATTAGTAGGCGGCTGAGCATAGTTTATGTCTTGTCTCCTGAAGAGTCCTCTCGCGGGAAGATGTCCAAGAAGAAGGATTCTCCTCCCTCAGAGGAGTTCTCGATATTGGAGCACTTCCTGGTTCCGAAGCACAGGGTGCTGTCCCCTGAGGAAGCCGAGCAGGTTCTGAAAAAATATGGCGTTAAACCCCATCAACTTCCAAGCATACTGGCCTCGGACCCGGTCGTTAAGGCGATCGGCGCCAAGCCCGGCGACATAATCGAGATCATACGGGACTCGCCCACAGCGGGCAAAGCGGTCTACTACAGGCACGTCGTGCCCTCCGAGGAGTGAGCTCATGGAAAGAGTTAAAGCCAGGGGCTGGAGAAAGGGAGTTAGGGAAGTGGTAATCTCGAGTATAATATTTATGGAGAAAAGCTTGGAGCCTGGAGGGATGTTGGATGCTTAAGCAGGTTGAGTTTACCCAGGAGGACTTATGGAGCGTAATTCGCGCATACCTAGAGGATGAGGGGCTGGTACAGCATCATCTAAGATCCTATAATTGGTTCATTAAGGAGGGCTTGAACGAGCTGATAAAATCTCTCGGAGATCTGGAGATCCAGACGAAATATGGCACGCTGGTGCTTAAGATGAGGAATCCCGAGGTCGGAAAGCCGATCTTCGAAGAGGTCGATGGGACGGTTAGGGAGAATGTAACTCCCATGGAGTGCAGGCTCCGAAATCTCACCTACGCCGCGCCGCTGTACGTCGAGATGATGCTTTACTTGGATGGCAAGCCTGTTACCCCGAAGCCGGAGAAGGTTAAGGTGGGCATAATCCCGATAATGGTGAAGTCCGACATCTGCCCGCTCTCCAAGATGAGCGATGAGGAGCTGATGGAGATAGGCGAGGATCCGAAGGATCCCGGAGGATACTTCATAATAAATGGATCAGAGCGGGTCATAGTCGCGATAGAGGATCTAACACCAAACAGGATCCTGGTTACCGAGAGGGAGACAGATAGCGGGCAATTGAGCGCGATCGTCATCTCGGTTGCTCACGGCAGGCAGGCGAGGACCGAGGTGACATATAAGCCGGGCGGCCCGGTCAAGGTCTTCTTCTCCAGGATCTATAAGGGTATACCGGCGATAATACTGCTCAGAGCGCTTGGGATGACGAATGACCGGGAGATTCTCAGCATGATATCCAGGTTGGAGGAGGTTCGAGATCTCCTCCAGCCCTCATTCGAGGAGGTGGCGGGCATAGACACGGAACAGGAGGCTCTCAGATACATTGGTAATAGGATAGCCTTTGGCTATGCGGAGGAGTATAGGATTCAGCGCGCAGAGCAGCTCATAGATAGCGTTCTCCTACCGCATATTGGCACGAATAAGGCAGCGAGATACCAGAAGGCGATCTTCCTCTGCGAGATGATAGGTAGGCTCTTGGAAACCAGCATCGGGATCCGGAAGCTCACGGATCGAGACCATTACGCTAATAAGAGGCTCAAGCTCGCCGGCCCACTCCTAATGGAGCTCTACAGGATGGCTTTCATGAAGCTTCTGAGGGACATAAGATATCAGATCGAGCGGGCGGCGGCCTCCAGATACCCGATAAAGATCTCCACATTCGTGAGGCCCGGCATAATAACGGACTTCGTGAAGCATGCCCTGGCAACGGGAAACTGGCCCGGAGGAAGAGTAGGGGTAACGCAGCTGCTAAACAGGACGAATCACCTCGCGACCATAAGCCATCTGCGCAGAGTCCAGTCTCCCCTCAGCAGGAGCCAGCCGCACTTCGAGGCGAGAGACCTCCATGGAACTCACTGGGGGAGGATATGCCCGGCCGAGACTCCTGAGGGAAGCAACTGCGGTCTCGTCAAGAACCTCGCCCTCATGGCCGAGATAACGCATCCCGTGAGGAAGCGCGAACTTCTCGAGAAGCTCTACTCGCTCGGCGTCATACCGCTGTCCGAGGCTATAACGAGAAAAAGAACATACCCGACGAAGGTCTTCGTGGACGGCCTCCTAATAGGCTATCATGCTGACGGCGCGAAGCTCGTGAAATCGGTGAGGGAGCTGAGGCGGAGGGGCGAGATAAGCCATCTCGTGAACGTCGCGCTATACGAGTATCCGCACTTAACGGAGGTCTGGATAAATACTGATGAGGGCCGCGTGAGAAGGCCCCTCATAATCGTCGAGAATGGTAGGCCTTTGCTGACCGCAGAGCACATTAAGGGACTGAAGGAGGGCACGCTGAGATTCAGAGATCTGGTCTCGATGGGCGTCATAGAGTTCTTGGACGCGGAGGAGGAGGAGAATGCGATGGTCGCGCTCCGGCCCGAGGAACTATCTGAGGAGCACACCCACCTCGAGATATGCCCATACACGATGCTGGGAGCTGTCGTCTCGATAATCCCCTACGCCGAGCACAACCAGTCTCCGAGAAACATCTATGAGGGCGCCATGGGCAAGCAGGCGCTCGGAGTATACGCGATAAACAATCATCTCAGAGTGGACTCCAGGTCCCACATCCTCGTCTATCCCCAAAAGCCCATAGTCATAACGAAAGCGATGGAGCTTCTGGACATGTACACTAGGCCCATAGGCCAGAACATGGTCGTCGCGATCCTAACAGGGCAGGGATACAACATGGAGGACGCGGTCGTCCTCAACAAGTCGGCGGTCGAGAGGGGGCTAGCCCTCTCTCTAAGCTACAGGGTCTACGAGGTGGAGGCGAGAACCTACATAGGAGGGGAGAAGGATGTTATCAGGATACCGGAGCCGACTGTGAGGGGCTATAGGGGAGAGCACGCTTACAGGGTTTTGGACGCAGATGGCCTAGCGCACGTCGAGGCGGATGTGATGGGCGGCATGGTGATAGTCGGAGTCCAGAGCCCGCCCAGATTCCTGGAAGAGTATCAGCGCGCGCCTGCCAGGGAGCTCGTCTGGAGAGATGCCTCTGAAACCGTTAGACCATCCGAGGCCGGCGTCGTCGACACGATATTCATAACGAAGAACGAGGAGGGCAACAAGCTGATCAAGGCTAAGGTCAGGTCTTTCTGCGTCGCGGAGATAGGCGACAAGTTCGCGTCAAGGCATGGGCAGAAGGGAGTTGTCGGGATGGTCCTGCCCCAGGAAGACATGCCTTACACTGCGAGCGGCATAGTGCCCGACCTGATAATCAACCCGCACGCCTTCCCGAGCAGGATGACCATAGGCCAGCTTCTCGAGAGCATTGCTGGAAAGGTCGGAGCATTAAAGGGAGAATTCATCGATGGAACGCCATTCATGGGCAAGCCGATAGACGAGCTCAGGAGAGAGCTCGAGGCGCTCGGATTCAAGAGCTCCGGCAAGGAAGTGATGTACGACGGCTTAACCGGGAAGAGGTATGAGGCCGAGATATTCATAGGAGTTGTCTACTACCAGAAGCTCCATCACCTCGTTAGGGATAAGATTCACGCGAGGGCCAGGGGCCGGGTCCAGATGTTGACGAGACAGCCCACTGAGGGCCGGAGCAGGGGAGGAGGGCTCAAGTTCGGGGAGATGGAGAGAGACTGCCTGATAGCTCACGGCGCGAGCTTCCTCCTGCTCGACAGGCTACTCGAGCAGAGCGACAAGCATACGGCGTACTTCTGCAAGATCTGCGGGCTCCCGGCCTACTACGACTTGAAGCAAGAGCGCTTCATATGCCCGGTTCACGGGAAGGATGCTGACATCTCGGTCGCAACCCTGCCATACGCGTTCTACCTCCTCTTGGAGGAGATGATGAGCATGTGCATCCATCCCAAGCTCCTATTCGGGGAGGAGGTGTGAGCTGGATGGCGGCATCGCTCGAGACGCTTATCGGCGTTAAGTTCGGCATCCTGAGCCCCGAGATGATAAGGAAGATGTCGGTCGCCGAGATCTCGAACCCCGACACCTATGACGAGGATGGCATGCCCATCCCGACGGGGGTCATGGACCCGAGGCTGGGAACGCTTGAGCCAGGCCAGCGATGCAAGACCTGCGGAAACACGTATCTCGGATGCCCCGGCCACTTCGGCCACATAGAGCTGCCGGTCCCGGTAATCCACGTGGGCTTCGTAAAGCACATACACCTTCTCCTTAGAGCCACCTGCAGATCGTGTGGAAGGCTTCGGATACCGGAGAGCGAGATGGAGAAGCTCAGGGAGGAGCTCGAGGAGCTGAAGAAGCTCGGAAAAGCTCCAGAGGAATTCTACTATAGGGTGGCGCAGAGGGCAATATCAAATCAGACATGCCCATACTGCGATGAGAAGCAGTATCGGATAGAGCTCGAGAAGCCCGTAACATTCATAGAGGTCATGAACTCTGAGAGGAGGAGATTAACGCCCCAGATGGTTAGGGCGAGGCTCGAGAGGATCCGGGATGACGATCTGAGGCTTCTGGGCTTCGACCCGGAGATTGCTAGGCCCGAGTGGATGGTTCTAACAGTGCTCCCGGTTCCCCCAGTCTACGTGAGGCCATCAATAACCCTCGAGTCGGGATTCAGGTCCGAGGATGACCTAACCCACAAGCTCGTCGACATACTCAGGGTGGTTCAGAGGCTCAGGGAGAACATTAACGCCGGCTCGCCATCTCCAGTAATAGCTGAGCTAGCGGACCTCCTCCAATATCACGTGACGACCTACATCAATAACGAGGCTCCGGGGATAGCTCCGGCGACGCATAGGAGTGGGAGGCCCCTTAAGACCCTGGTTCAGAGGCTGAAGGGCAAGGAAGGGAGGTTCAGGCTGAATCTGAGCGGTAAGAGGGTGGATTTCTCCGCGAGAACGGTCATATCGCCGGATCCGAACATCAGCATAAACGAGGTCGGGGTTCCGCTGGAGGTCGCGATGCAGCTCACGGTGCCGGAGAAGGTCACGGAGTGGAATATCGAGAGGCTCAGGCAGCTCGTGAGAAATGGGCCGAATAAGTATCCCGGAGCGAAATACGTGATAAGGCCGGATGGGAGGAGGATCAGGCTCTCCTACGTCCAGGATCTGGAGGAGGTTGCGAGCGCTCTCGCGCCCGGCTTCATAGTTGAGAGGCACTTGATGGACGGGGATATAGTCCTCTTCAACAGGCAGCCGAGCCTCCACAGGATATCCATCATGGCTCACGTCGTCAAGGTCCTGCCATATAAGACGTTCAGGCTGAACCTCTGCGTCTGCACGCCCTATAACGCCGACTTCGATGGGGATGAGATGAATCTCCATGTGCCGCAGAGCGAGGAGGCCCAGACTGAGGCCAGAATACTCCTCTTGGTGCAGAACAACGTGCTGTCCCCGCGCTATGGTGCGCCGATAATCGGGGCGATAAGGGACTTTCTCACGGCAGCATACCTCCTCACCCGCGACGATACCTACCTGACTAAGAAGGAGATGTCCTACTTGCTAGCGGCGATAGGGTATGATGGCGAGCTCCCGGAGCCGGAGATAAGGGAGCCCGAGCCGAGGTGGAGCGGCAAGCAGCTCTTCAGCCTGCTCCTTCCAAGAGGCTTCAATCACAGGTTCAAGGCGGCATTCTCGCCGGAGATAGAGGTCGTGATAGAGAACGGGAAGCTGGTTAGGGGTGTAATAGACAAGAGCGCGATAGGCGTTGAGAAGGCAAACAGCATCCTCCACAGGCTGATGGCCGAGTACGGCCCGGACGCGACGAAGGAGTTCATGGATAAGCTCGTCAAGCTCCTCAACACGTACCTCAACATAAGGGGATTCAGCTTCGGCGTGGATGATCTCGAGATACCGAAGGAGGCCCGCGACGAGCTCGAGAAGATATTCGAGAAGATGAATAAGCTCTTCGAGAAGCTTAAAGCCGACTACGAGAAGGGCAGGATAGAGGTTAGGCCTGGAGAGACGCCTGAGCAGGCATTCGAGTCGAACATACTGCAGCTGGTCTCCGAGACCAGAGAGGAGGCCGGGAAGATAGCGAGAAAATACATCTCGAGGGACAGCTCGGCGGTGATAATGGCGAGGACGGGCGCCAGGGGATCGCCGCTGAATATAGATCAGATGGTCGCGGTCGTCGGCCAGCAGGCCGTCAGAAGGGAGAGGATCAAGAGGGGATTCACGGATAGGGTCCTAACATTCTTCAAGCCGGGAGATGTCTCGCCGAAGGCCAGGGGATTCGTCTACGCCTCATTCACTAAGGGTCTCGACCCGTTAGAGTTCTTCTTCCACATGGCAGGCGGAAGAGACGGCCTCGTGGATACAGCCGTGAGAACGCAGCAGAGCGGATACATGCAGAGGAGGCTCATAAATGCCTTGGAGGCGCTCTACATCGAGTACGATGGAAGCGTTAGGAGCATGGACGATGGGAGGATAGTCCAGTTCCTATACGGCGAGGATGGAATAGACCCGATGAAGAGCTATCATGGAGAAGCGGTGAACGTGGATATCCTCATCAATAGGCTCGGAATCTCCGCGGCGAGCACACCTGCCTCCGAATCGGATCTCATGAAGCTCGCAAAGCAGTATGAGGAAAAGATGCCTCCAAAAGTGATAGAGGCGCTCGTGAGAGAGGCTTCGGGGCGCGGCCTATCCGCAGGTGATGCCGAGCTGCTCTTCAAGGAGGCATACAGGGAGTACTTGAGGAACAGGATAGAGCCCGGTGAGGCAATAGGGATAGTCACGGCGCAGTCAATAGGCGAGCCGAGCACTCAGCTCACCCTGAGGACATTCCACTTCGCCGGAGTGCATGAGGCATCCATCCTGAGAGGGCTGCCGAGGCTGATAGAGATAGTGGATGCCAGGAGAACGCCATCAACGCCGATGATGAGGATACCGCTGGTCAAGGAGATAGCCCAGGATATTAGGGAGGCTCAGCGGATAGCCAAGCAGATCAAGTGCACTTATCTCGAGGACATAACCTCGAACGTCGGCCTTGATCTCCGGAGAAACGCGGTTATAATAGTCCTCGATGAGGCCGCCATGAGGGATGAAGGCGTATCCGTGAAGGATATAGATCAAGCCCTGAAGTCGCTTAAGCTAAAGTTCGAGAGATCCGAGAAGACCATAACGGTCTACGCCGATGAGAAGGAGAAAGATCTGGAGAAGCTGAAGACGCGGCTGATGTCCATCAAGGTCAAAGGCATAGAGAGGATCATGAAGGCGATAGTAAGGTATGAGGATGGGGAGTACGTCATCTTGACTGAGGGATCAAACCTCAAGAAGGTGATGCAGATTCCAGGAGTCGATTATAGGCGGGTTTGGACGAACAATATAAGGGAGATAGCCTCTGTGCTGGGAATAGAGGCTGCTAGGGCGGCTATAGTCAGGGAGCTGAAGCACGTGCTCGATGAGCAGGGCCTCGACGTGGATATACGCCACCTCATGATAGTGGCGGACATGATGACGATAAGCGGATCGGTCAAGCAGATTGGAAGGCACGGCGTCGTCAGGCTTAAGGAGAGCCCGCTGGCCAGGGCGGCATTCGAGATAAGCGTCCAGACGCTGATAGACGCGGCGGTGAGGGGCGAGATAGACAAGCTCAGGGGGAACGTCGAGAGGATAATAGTCGGGAAGGAGGTCAAGGTTGGAACGGGAATAGTATCCCTGCTGATGAGCTATCCTGGCATCGCCGACGGATCAGGGTCGAGGGAGGCCGGTGAAGCTAAAATTGAGGGAGGCGGGGAGGGAGGCTAAATGTCCAAGCAGGAGATACCGGCCACAGAGGTCAAGGATCTAAGAAGGCACCTAGAAGTAATCTTGAGAACCGGGAAGATGATCTTCGGGTTCAGGCAATCCCTGCTCTCGGTGTTGCATAGAAAGTCAAAGCTGATAATTTTGGCGGGAAACTGCCCGCCGAACCTCGAACGAGAGATAGTTGTGGCATGCAAGATGACGGGGACGCCATACTTGAAGGTGAAGCTGCCTGGAAATGAGCTAGGGTATCTCGCTGGAAAGCCATTCCCCGCGGCAGTCATCTCTGTGACGGATCTCGGAAGCTCGGCGATACTTGAGGAGCTCGCATCAAAAGCCGGGGAGGAGGTAACGACCTAGCTTCCCGGAGGGGATGAGAGGGGGCTCGCGCGTTGAGCGAGGGGATAAAGCTGACGGAGAGGGAGATGCGCTACATCTCCCTCCTCGAGGCGGCCACGGGCGCGAACATAATCGACTGCGTGGAGCATGGTGATATAGTGGTCTTCGTGATCGGAGAGGGGGAGCTTCAAAGAATCTTCTCCAGCAAAGAGTTCAGGATACAGGACTTCGCGAGGCTCATCAGGAGGAGGGTGAAGATGGTCGAGTACTCAAGCGATCCGGCGAAGTTCATCGAGAACGCCCTCCAGCCGGCGAAGCTCCTAGAGCCCGTTAGGATGGCGGAGAGGCCTGATGGAAGGAAGATAGCCGTCGCCTCCGTGGACCCCAAATATAAGGCCATGGCCATCGGAAAGGCCGGCAGAATGATCGAGCTCGTCCGCCTCCTAGCAAAAAGGCACCACAACGTGGATCACGTCATAATACGCTGAGCAGCCCCTCTCCAAGGAATATTCATTAGCTAGTTTATCGCGCTTGGAAACCAGAAGGAGGTGTGCTTAGGTTGGCTAAGGATAAGTCCCAGGCCTTAATACTCTGGTTTGAGGAGCTCGGCAAGGAGGATGTCCCGCTAGTGGGCGGAAAATGCGCAAACCTCGGCGAGATGATAAATGCCGGGATACCTGTGCCGCCCGGATTCGCGATAACGGCCTACGCCTATAAGAGGTTCATAGAGGAGACCGGGATAGCTCAGAAGATCTACGACATACTGGATGAGACGATAACGGATCCGAGGAACCCAGCCCAGTATGAAGAGGCCTCGAAGAAGATCAGGAAGCTCATAGAATCCACGCCCATACCGAAGGAGATCCGAGACGCCATAGTAGAGGCGTATCGAGAGCTCTCGAAGAAGATCGGCGTGAAGGACGTTTACGTGGCCGTGAGGTCCTCGGCGACCGCGGAGGATCTCCCCGGAGCATCATTCGCGGGCCAGCAGGAGACATATCTGAATGTCAGGGGCGAGGATGACCTCCTCGAATCGGTCAGAAAATGCTGGTCAAGCCTCTTCACCCCGAGAGCCATCTTCTATCGAACGGAGAAGGGCTTCAGGCATGAGAAGGTGCTGATCAGCGTCGCCGTCCAGAAGATGGTTAACAGCAGATCTGCCGGCGTCATGTTCACGATACATCCCGTGACCGGAGATAGGAACATCATAGTCATCGAGTCGGTCTGGGGTCTCGGTGAAGCGATAGTCTCGGGAGCAGTTACGCCTGACCACTTCGAGGTCGATAAGAATACTCTGAGGATCCTTGCGAAGAACATCGTGAAAAAGGAGGTTGAGTACATCAGGGACCCGAAGACTGGCAAAACGATCCACGCGAAGGTTCCTCCGGAGAGGCAGGAGACCCCCAGCCTGACAGATGAGGAGGTCGTGGAGCTCGCGAGGATAGCGAGGCTGATCGAGCAGCATTACGGCACGCCTCAGGACATAGAGTTCGCGGTCGATCGAGACCTAGCATTCCCGCAGAGCATATTCATCGTTCAGTCAAGGCCTGAGACGGTCTGGAGCATGAAGGAGGCTGAGGCGACCGCGTCATCCTCAGGCTCATCCGCGGTCTCGGTCGCCGAGGCCAAGATAGTCGTCAAGGGGCTGCCCGCAAGCCCCGGCGTCCACATAGGGAAAGCCAAGATAGTATTCTCGCCCGATGAGGCCGCCAAGAAGATCCAGAAGGGAGACATTCTGGTAACGAAGATGACCAATCCGGATTGGGTTCCATACATGAGGCTGGCCGGCGCAATCGTGACCGATGAGGGCGGGATGACGTGCCACGCCGCAATAGTCTCGAGGGAGCTCGGAATACCCTGCATAGTCGGAGCAAAGGATGCCACGAAGATCTTGATGGATAATGGGACCTATACTGTCGACGCGAGGTCAGGCGTCATCTATGAGGGCGAGGTCGCGGAGCTGGTTAAGCCGGCCGAGGTGAAGGTAGCCGAGGTGGCTGTGGCCGCCCGAGCGCCTGTAATCACCGGAACGAAGATCTACGTTAACATAAGCATCCCGGAGATCGCTGATAAGGTCGCGAGGGAGACTCAGGCGGATGGCGTCGGCCTCCTGAGAGCGGAGCACATGATGGTGAGCATCGGGAAGCATCCGAGGCTCCTCATCGAGGAGGGCGGAGAGCAGAAGATGATCGACGCATTCGCTGAGGGGATAAGAAAAGTGGCCCAGGCATTCTACCCGAGGCCAGTCGTTTACAGGTTCCTGGACTTCAAGCCCGACGAGTTCCTAGCGCTGCCCGGCGGGGAGAAGTATGAGAAGGAAGCTGGGCACGTCGGCCCCAACCCGCTGATAGGCTACAGGGGCGCTTTCAGGTACATCAAGGAGCCGGATATCTTCAGGCTCGAGTGCAGGGCGATCAAGAAGGTTAGGGAGGAGTATGGGCTGAAGAACGTCTGGGTCATGGTGCCATTCGTCAGGAGAGTTGAGGAGTTCGTCCAGGCGAAGAGGATCATGGAGGAGGAAGGCCTGGTGAAGGGCCCGGACTTCAAGATCTGGATAATGGTCGAGGTCCCGAGCACCGTCCTGCTCATCGACAAGTTCATCGAGGCCGGGATAGACGGCGTCAGCTTCGGCACGAACGACCTGACGATGCTCATCCTCGGAATAGACAGGGACGACGCGTCTGTGCAGGAGATATATGATGAGAGGAACCTCGCGGTGAAGAGGGCGCTAAGCCACGTGATCAGGGTGTGCAGGAAACACGGCGTGACAACGAGCGTCTGCGGCCAGGCGCCATCCAATTACCCGGACATAGTTGAGTTCCTCGTGAAAGAGGGCGTCACCAGCATATCCGTCAACCCCGACAAGGTCATCGAGACAAGGGAGATGGTGGCCTCGATCGAGAGAAAGATAATGCTCGAGAGGATGATGGAGCTCGAGGAGAGGCTCAATAACCTTGAGCGGAGAGCGCGAGACCGCGGGAAGATATTCGA
>Ga0209080_1001171_pt1 | contig 13790 bp, 11 predicted proteins | sample JNZ110809AmetaG_FD_184123 | JGI IMG/M metagenome (GOLD analysis project Ga0209080, IMG submission 184123) | Hot spring microbial communities from Jinze hot spring, China to study Microbial Dark Matter (Phase II) - JNZ 110809A (SPAdes) (version 3) ...
CGGTGAATTGGTGCAAGAAAGGGAACTAAAAAACGGCGATGAAATTGAAATGGGCGGGACAGTCGTTAAGTTCATAACAGTCAAAAGTCCTTCAGAGTAAACAAGAGGTGATAAACCATGACGCCTGGCTTGAGGATTATGGCACTGCTTTACGAGAAGAAGAGAAAAACACCGTCCCAAACACCGATATCCCAGAGCAATGGCTTGAATGGGCAAGACAACGATTTCGGCAAGGACAAACCTCTATACCTTCATCATTCCCTCGACAAGAACAGATAATTTTCTGTCGTTTTTGTGGTCATCGCAATCTGCCTGATGCCAACTTCTGTTCAGCGTGCGGCAAGAAATTGTAAACTTAGGTGAAAGGGGTGAATTCAAGATGAAATGCTTATCGTGCGGTAAGGAAAATCCTGAAGATGTGAAGTTTTGTATCCATTGCGGACAGGATTTGGTATCCGCTAAAAAAGCGACGAACTTAGAGTCAAAAAGTTATTCATGCCTCAACTGCGGTTTTGAAAATTCACCTGAAGCCCGTTTTTGTTCTCAATGCGGTGCAAGCCTTTCAGGTGCTTCCCCAATTAGACTACTTCCAAGAGCCTATATCGGCTGGATTGTCGGTGGAATTGCTGTTGTTGCCTTCTTTGCTTTGTTTTTAGCCATCAATAAACCTTGGATTCCAGCTGTGAAGTGGAGAAAGACATCAGGTGACACGGCGATTGTCTTAGCCCCTGTGGGGCCTTTTGGCAGTTTACAAGGTGTGCCAGTAGAAACAAAAGGTGATGCTTACCCGATTTGCCCATTCTGTCAAGAGCGTGTAAACTGGCGCAGCACCACTTGTTCTCACTGCGGGAAAAGTTTCCGATGGGTTACAACTCGCTGCCCTGCCTGTGATGGAACGGGGATTTGCAGTTCATGCGATGGTAGCGGGAAAGCCGTAAGCGAAATGCGGGGCGAAAAAAACAATCATAGGCGATAAATGCCCGTTTTGCAAGGGGAACAGTAAGTGCCACTTGTGCGAAGGAGATGGTGTATTTGGAAACGAGGCGAGAGAATGACACTGGACTTACGGTAATTTGACCCAAAGGGGTGAGAAGAGAGATGTTATGTACAAATTGTGGTAACAAAAATCCCGAAGGAGTGAAGTTTTGCATCCAATGCGGAGTTCAAATCCCCACGGCGCCAGCCCCACCAAAAGAGATACCACCACCAATTCAATATCCAACGCCCTATTTGAGCGGACTATTGCCTGCTTATCGCCCTTTCGGCATAGTCTTTGCTGTCGTTTACAGCGCTCTTTCCTCTTTGGGCTGGTTTGGCATTTCGGTCTATGTTCCTATAGCAATAGTAGCGACCCAAGGCTCGCCTTTTGAACCTGTTCCGCCAGAAGCCGCTTATGCAAGTTTTTTTGTGGTTTTGTTTTGCAGTTTATTTGGCATGCTTTTTGCAACAGGCGCTGTTGGTCTCTGGCTCCTAACACGATGGGGGCGTAACTTGGTTGCCCTATTGCAGTTGCCGAATGTGCTTTTGGGCATCATTACAATGGCAGCAGCAGGTTATCGTCCCATTCAAGCAAGTGGGTTGTCGGGAATATTGGTTTTGTTGAGTTTGATAGAGATTGCCTTTTCCATTGCCATCATGATTTACTTGATATCCAGCAAGGTAGAAGCATGGTTTAGAGAAGGGTGAGATTGCTTAAGGGGTGAATTTGAATGGAAGGGCAAGGTAAGAAAGTGACCTTAGGCGTCATTGGGGGAGTTTTAGGCGTCATTGGTTTAGTCTTGTTCGTAATTTGGTGGGAAGAGACGATTTGGTTGGTAATGAGAGCCCTTCCCCTCATCTTTTTAGTCTTAGGAGTTCAAATGATTTTGAAGGCTTTAGGCACTTCATGGCAAGACTTAATCTCTCGCATCGCACAAACTGCTAAGGAAATTGTCACGCCTGCCAAGTCAAGCAGTTATCAAAGGACGGTAGGAGTAACCATTCAATGTCCCAAATGTGGGGCGAAGATATTGGAGGGCACAAAATTTTGCTTGCATTGCGGAAATCCACTGCCACAGCCAAAAATTTGTCCCAAATGCCAGGAGGTCAATGCCCCTGAAGCCGTCTTTTGCGGTTATTGCGGGACAGAACTGTAACTGCAGGCTTTATTGCCTGAGACGAACAAAGGTAGGAATGGCTATGTTGTGTCAATAGGCGTGTAGAAGACCGTAAGGCGACATATCGCCATCGTGATTGAAAAAGCCTACTTAGTTTCTCGGTGGCATCATAATACTGTTTCTGAAATAACTGTTTCTGAAATAGAGGATTATAGGGCTGAAAAGCCTCAGGCTATAGAGCACAGACTCTACGACTTTCGGACAAAAGGGTGAAGGTGGCGAAAATGCTAGGGTTAAGTCAAATCGGTCGTTATCAGTTGCTTCAAGTCATAGGCAAAGGAGGGATGGGGATAGTCTATTTAGCGAAAGACCCCTTCCTTCAGCGCTTTGTTGCTCTAAAAGTCCTTTCACCTCACCTTGCCTCCGATGAAGCAGTCATTGCAAGGTTCATAAACGAAGCAAGAATTTCTGCCTCCCTTCAACATCCAAACATCGTCACCGTCTATGAAGCAGGACAAGATGGTGATATCGTTTTCATGGCGATGGAGTATGTTGAAGGAAAGGATTTGGCAACTTTGATTCGTCAGAGGGGCAAGTTTCATCCTGACGAAGCGATAGCGATTTTGAAGGCAGTTGCATCTGCATTAGACTATGCTCATCAAAGGGGAGTTATTCACAGGGACATAAAACCAAGCAATGTTTTGGTTAGCGAAGATGGGGTAGTGAAGTTGATGGATTTTGGAATAGCGAGGATAGTCGGAGGAGAGAGGCACACAAAGACAGGTGTTTTGGTTGGAACTCCTGAGTATATGGCACCAGAGTTGTGGGAGGGAAAGGATGCAGACAGGTTTTCAGATTTGTATTCTTTTGGCATTCTGGCATATGAATTGCTGACAGGGGAAGTTCCTTTCACAGGAGACACACCGATAGCGATAGGATACAAGCATGTTCATGTTGAAGTTCCGAGGACGGGGATAAACGAGGCAGTTGATGAAGTTTTGAAGATAGCATTGGCGAAGGAAAGAGAAAGAAGGTTTCAAAGCGCAACTGCATTTATGAAAGCGTTGGAAAGGGCTTTAAGGGATGTGTCAGTGCCTTCGGTGAGTGAAGGGCAAAGTTATGGACGGGAACAAGAAAAAATTGTGACGGATGTCGGAGTTTATTGGATTCCGAAGAAAATCAGTGATGAAAAAGTTAATGAAGCAAAGCAAATGTTTGTTCAATTCTTTACCTTAAATTCCGAAAAGGAAATGAGTGAACTAAACGAAGTGATTAGCAAACAACGAACTAAAAAACAATTTTTGAGAATTTCGCTGATAGTTCTGATAGCAACAGTTTTAATTACTCTTTTAGCTACTCTATTACCAATCTTCGTCATGGTTCAAGAAAAAACTCTTGGCACTGAGTGTCTTTCCAGAATTAGAGACCTACAAATCGCATTGAGTCTATATAATCGGGATTGGGACGAAACCATGCCAATAGCAAACCGATGGACAGACGCAATTGAACCTTATCGTCATGGTCCTTTTGATTGCCCCAAGGTTCCTCACCTTCCATGTGGCTATGCTTTTTACCGATTACTTAGTATGAAGAAACTTGCCGACATAACAAAGGTTGATGAAACACCTACTTTGTATGATTCTTCCTTAGGTTATTTTAACGCCACCGACGAAGGTCAGAGCATCGCGTTAAGGCACTTTGGTGGCACATATGTTAGTTTTGTGGACGGACATGCGAGGTGGTTTTCAAGAGAAGGTGCCTATTCCCTCTTTCATCCCCCTCGCCTGAGTGCGCAATCAAGGGAAGGGCACGGATTTGCAAGCAAAGGACTATTGGTGCGTGATGTCTGGATAGATGGTGAGCAGTGTGAATACTGCGGCGATATGCATGGGGACTTGTATGTTAGACTGTCAGACGGGTCTATAAAGAAAATTTGTGATAGGGCGACAGCGCCCAGAATTTCTGACGATAAGAAGAAGGTGGGTTGGTTGGAGAGAGAGGTGACAGGACTGCATGGGTTTTATTGTAAGATTTTCTCCGCAAAACTTTACAATGTTCAAAAAAACAAAATTGTAGCAGAGTGGGATGCCAAAGGTGAACCACCGAAATGGGTGGTTGAACTTTGGGGCAATGAGTTGGAATAGAGGTGCATAGGCCAAAACTAAAAGGGGGATGGAAGGGCTTGACAAGATTCTTACCGATACAATTTGCTGTCCTAAGCGATGTCGGCGAGGTTCGCTTCAACAACGAGGACAGTTACCTTGTCTATCTTCCCCCTCTGCAAGAGGCAGAGAAGTTGGGTGTTAAAGCGGTGCTAATCGTTGCTGACGGGATGGGCGGACATGCTTTGGGAGAACTTGCCAGCCAAACGGCTGTTAAAGCCTTTACCGAAAGGTTTTTTGAGGCACTTGCAAGGCAACCTGCGAAGATGGAACAAGCCCTTCACAATGCCTTAGACCATGCTAATAACGCTGTTTACCAATTGGCTCAAGAAGGGGCAAAGGGGCGCCCTGGAACGACCTTAACAGCATTGGTTTTAAGAGATGATAGTTTCTACATCGCTCATGTCGGTGACAGCCGTGCTTATCTTTTCCGTGACGGTCAGTTACGCCAATTGACCACCGATCACACCTGGGTTGCCCAAGAAATCGCTCACGGTCGTATGAAACCTTATGAAGCGCAAAGTTCGCCCTTTAGAAACTACTTAACCCGTGCCCTTGGAAGCCAACCAACAGTTGAAGCCGACATCCTTGCCGGAGGGCTAAAGGAAGGCGATTTGTTCCTTCTCTGCTCTGATGGATTGACAAGTAATGTTCGTGACGATGAACTGGCGATTTTGCTTAGAAACTCCGTGAATTTGCAGGAAACTTGTGAGAGGATGGTGACAATGGCGAACGAGCGTGGAGGACATGACAATATCACAGTCATTTTGGCTCAGGTTGGTCTAAAGCAGACAACAAAACCTTTTGCTCCCATAAGACAAGCACAAATTCCAACTCAACCACACACCCAAAGCCAAATTATCAGAAAGCGAAAAAGAATTCAATGGAAGCATTTCATCTTTCTGATTCCACTTCCATTGGCTATTGGACTTAGTCTTGGATTGCTTGCCAGTTATATTGTTAGGGTTTGGAAGATAGAGAATTTGTCTTCTCAGCCTACTCAGAAAATCTTGAGACCACAAAGATCAACGGTTACTCAAACTAAACCACCATCCCTGACAATTCCTTTGCAAGTTCAATTGCTCGCGGATGGTCTTCAATTCGTAGCAAGAGAAGGTAAATTGGATGCAAGGAAAGGAAAACTCAATCCTGAAAAGCGAGAGAAAGAGATTTTGGTCAGGTTCAAATATCCTGAAAAAAGTTACTCAGCGCTAAAAAGCGGGCAAGCAAAAATTGTTCTCAAGAAAGGTAAAGAAAAGCACGAGTGCTCATTTCAGATTCAGTCAATCTGTGAAATTTCGCTTCAAGTGGGCGAATGGGAAGTTCGCTACATTGCCGAACCTGAAACCGATTTACTACTTTGCATCTTGAGGCTTGAGGCGAAGCAGAGGTGATGGGAATGATTAACGCAAAGATAGGTCGTTACGAGATAGTTCAAGTTTTAGGCAAAGGCGGAATGGGCATTGTCTATCTTGCAAAAGACACCTTTCTTCAAAGATTAGTAGCCCTCAAACTCCTCTCACCTCACCTTGCATCAGATGAAACCGTTGTTGCTCGGTTCATCAATGAAGCAAGAATTTCTGCATCCCTTCAGCATCCCAACATCGTCACCGTCTATGAAGCAGGACAAGATGGTGATATCGTTTTCATGGCGATGGAGTATGTTGAAGGAAAGGATTTGGCAACTTTGATTCGTCAGAGGGGCAAGTTCCATCCTAACGAAGCGATAGCGATTTTGAAGGCAGTTGCATCTGCATTAGACTATGCTCATCAAAGGGGAGTTATTCACAGGGACATAAAGCCAAGCAATGTTTTGGTTAGCGAAGATGGGGTAGTGAAGTTGATGGATTTTGGAATAGCGAGGATAGTCGGAGGAGAGAGGCACACAAAGACAGGTGTTTTGGTTGGAACTCCTGAGTATATGGCACCAGAGTTGTGGGAGGGAAAGGATGCAGACAGGTTTTCAGATTTGTATTCTTTTGGCATTCTGGCATATGAATTGCTGACAGGGGAAGTTCCTTTCACAGGAGACACACCGATAGCGATAGGATACAAGCATGTTCATGTTGAAGTTCCGAGGACGGGGATAAACGAGGCAGTTGATGAAGTTTTGAAGATAGCGTTGGCGAAGGAGAGGGAGAAGAGATTTCAGAATGGGATGGCGATGGTTAAGGCTTTGGAGCAAGCGTTGAAAGAGGTTCGGGAAGGAGCGGATAGGAAGGTAACGCCGGTGATGACCGATGTAGACATTTATAGGACGCCTGAAAGGGTTGAAGGAAAGGAGGTTTGGAAAGAGGAGAGTTATCAGCAACAAGTGTTGCCTTCCGTTGAAAAAGTAGAAGGCATGGAGATAGTTTTGAAGAAAGGACCAAGATGGTTGGGATTAATTGTTTTGTCAATCTTCTTGGGAGTGACTGTTCCTTTCGTCTCCACTTTTGTGCTTCCTGATTTTTTCAAGTATCCTGCTCCATCAATCTTGGAGCCAGAGAAGGAAAGACCGGCTGAACTTTCAAAGGTTCAACCATCTCCATCAGTTCGGTCTGGAGTGACCGCTCGCCCCCCAATTTCCGCCCAATCGTCGGATATACAAAATGTCCATCTGATAACAACTTTGACTGGGCATACAGCTAAGGTGACCTCCGTTTCCTTTTCTCCAGACGGACAAATTTTGGCTTCTGGGAGTTGGGACAAAACCATCAAACTATGGCGGGTATCAGACGGAAGACTTATTAGAACCCTTACGGGGCATACAAATCATGTGAACTCCGTTTCCTTTTCCCCTGACGGGCAAATTTTGGCTTCTGGGAGTGATGACAAAACCATCAAACTATGGCGGGTATCAGACGGAAGCCTTATTAGAACCATTGAGGGGCATACGGGTTCGGTTGAATCCGTTACCTTTTCCCCTGACGGGCAAATTTTGGCTTCTGGGAGTGATGACAAAACCATCAAACTATGGCGGGTATCAGACGGAAGCCTTATTGGAACACTTGAGGGGCATACAGATGCGGTGCTCTCCGTTTCCTTTTCTCCAGACGGACAAATTTTGGCTTCTGGGAGTGATGACAACACCATCAAGATTTGGCGATTAGAGTGATGAACTGATAGGGTTTTCTTGAATGCAAGAATTCTGGAGGAGTGGCATTGCTTGAAAGGAGTGAAGGTCAGTGCGATGTTACCGATGTGGGCAAGAAAATTTTGAAGGGGCATCCTTTTGCTTCCGCTGTGGGGCAACACTGGCGGTGCGACCTGAAAGGACGGGTGAGCGACCATCCTCGCACTCTTCCCAACGCCCTTTCGGTATCGTGTTCATCGTTATCTGGACTATCATTTCTGGAATTGGCTACCTGTTCCTTTCGGTCTATATTGGCATCATAGGTGGTTTCATTGCTGGGGCAGTTGGCTCCCTTACAGGCTCAGAAGTTGTGGGCACAGTCATTGCAGTGTTGACAATTCTTTTTTTTCTGCTCGGTGTACTGATGATTAGCGGTGCCATTGGTTTATGGCAATTGGCGGAATGGGGACGGCAGTTGATTATTTGGACTCGTGCGGTTGAATTGCTTATAGGGTTTGTTACCTTGGGCATTGGGTCTGCGGAAGAAATCCGACGGATGGGCATAAGCAGCTTGTTGATGATCAACGGTTTGTTTGAGATCGTTGTTAGCATCATTATCATCTCCTATCTGGTTCGGGAGGAGACGAAAGTTTTGTTTCAACAGGGAACGACAACGCCGAGAGAATGGCAACCACCAAGACAACAGCAAGTCTCTGAGTATGAGTGGGTTGAGCCACCATCTCCACAGGTTTCCCTGCCTCCTCCACTACCTCAACCTCAAACCTTACCCGCTAACTTAGTAGTCTGGTTAGAGGTTGTTCAAGGTCTGAATGTTGGGCAGCGGTTTTTTGTCCTTAAACCCGACAATTTAGTTGGTCGCTCCAACGAAAGCGACATTCAAATCCTTGAACCTTCCGTTTCCCGTCGGCACTTCCGTTTGAAGTTTGAACACGGACAGTTTTTGCTGGAAAACGAAAGCAATCAGGGAACTTATGTCAATGGTCAACCTGTAATGGGATGGCAACCTTTGAAGGATGGTGATTATATCCAAGCAGGGCGAGTTGTTTTCCAGTTTAGGATTCAAGGGAGGGCGTAATGGTGATGTCACGGCAGAAGAATTGGACAAACTTGACTGTTGCCATCGCTTTAAGTTGCTCAATCGTTTTGATTTGCGCTCAGGATGAGCATAATTCATTCACACTTTTCGCCGCTGGCGACATAATGCTTGGGCGAAATGTTGGGAAAATGATTGAGCGATTTGGTCCAAAGTATCCCTTCCAAGCGATGCAGCCCATCATCAGCAAAGCCGATATCGCTTTTGCCAACTTGGAATCTCCCATAACGCCCAATGGGAAATTGGTTCATCCTAACAATCGGATGATTTTCACTTCCAAGCCGATGGCTGTCAAAGGGTTGGTTTACGCAGGCTTTGATGTCATTTCGGTTGCGAACAATCACGCAACTGATTTCGGCATTCAATCGCTTTATGACACCCTTGACATCTTGCGGCAGAATGGAATTACACCATGTGGTGGTGGGAGAAGTTACGAAGAAGCCCACCAGCCTGCTTTGCTGAAAGTGAAAGGAATAAAGGTGGCTTTTCTGGCTTATAATGAAGTTCCCGGCGCCATCAAGGCAAAACCGAGACAAGGGGGTGTTGCCTGGGCGGAGATACCGGCGGCTCAAAGGGATGTGAGAAAGGCTCGTGAAGTTTCCGATGTCGTAATTGTCAGCATACACATGGGCAAAGAGTATTCAGACTATCCGCAAGGTTTTTACAGGAGAGGATTCATTATAGAGTTTGCCCATGCCGTCATTAATGCTGGTGCTGCCATCGTTTTGGGGCATCATCCCCACACACCACAAGGCATTGGTTTTTACAAGGGAAAACTTATCGCTTACAGTTTGGGCAATTTCGTCTTTGACCAAAAAGAGCCATGGCGTCATAGCATTTGCCTTTGGCTTGAAGTTAGCAAGAACGGTTCAGTTTTGCAGACAAAAGTCATTCCGATCTACATCCATCAATGCCAACCTCAGTTATCAAAAGGATTGGCAAGAGAACAAATGGTCACAAAGATGAAGCGTATCTCTTGGACACCTTTGACCTTTTGGGATGCTACTAATGGGGGTGAGCGATAATGCAATCGCTGCCCGAACAAATTAGTCGTTATCGTGTTCTTGGCTTAATTGGGAAGGGTGGGATGGGGATAGTTGTCAAAGGTTATGACGAAATGCTTCAACGAACGGTCGCAATCAAAATTCTCTCACCTCATCTTGCCCAAGACGAAACGACAGTAGCAAGGTTCCTCTCTGAAGCGAGGGCGGCAGCATCTTTGCAACATCCAAACATCATCACTATCTACGAAGCAGGGGAAGATAAAGGGCTTTACTACTTTGTGATGGAATTTGTGAATGGGAAAGACTTAGCGACAGTTCTTCGGGAGAGGGGAAGCCTTTCAGTTGAAGAGACTTTAGTGATAGCGGAACAGATTGCTTCGGCATTGGATTATGCTCACCAAAGGGGGATAATTCACCGTGACATAAAAGCAAGCAACATTATGGTGACGGTAGATGGATTGGTTAAGGTGACGGATTTTGGGATAGCGAGGGTGTTGGGAGGGGAGAGGTTCACGCAGACTGGGGTGCTGGTAGGTACACCTGAGTATATGGCTCCTGAGTTATGGGAGGGTAAGGAAGCGAGCAAGGCAAGTGACATATATGCTTTTGGTGTTTTGGTTTATGAAATGCTGACAGGAGAAGTTCCTTTTTCTGGGACAACACCAATGGCAGTTGGATACAAACATGTCCATGAACCGATACCTGTAGAGAGGCTAAAGGGACATGTAAGTGATGGGATTATAGAGGCATTGCAGATAGCCTTATCTAAGTTCCCTGAGCAGAGATTTCAAAGCACTGGAGCGTTTGTAAGGGCGATGAAAGAAGAACAACAAAGGGCTGTGCCGTCTATCGTTACACCAGCGCTCACATCACCCGCTGAACAAATTCCCTCTGGCGCGACTTCTCCAGCCATTAGCCTACCAACGCCTGTAGCGGTCACAAAGCAGAAACCACAGTGGTTAGTTTGGTTTGCAGGTTTGCTAATCGTTTTGGGATTAGTGGCTATCATCGGTGGCATCCCAGTCCGCCGCTGGGTTATTGAGCGCAGGTTAGAGGAGGAAATCTATCGGGCTTTAGACGAAGGGCGTTTGGTAAAACCAGTGGGTAACAATGCTCTTGAAATTTACCGAAAGTTTCGGAGAGAGTTCCCTAACAGTGCTATCTTTCAGCGAGTGAGAAGGAGAACGCTGCAAACTGTTAGAACCGAGATTGAAGAACATTTTGACAGATGGTATCGGACATCGGATGCAACGAACGAAGAATGGATAACAACGCGGCAACTTTGCGAGTGGGCGGTAGAGATGGCACCTTATGACAACAGGCTAAAAGCCATGAGACAATACTGCTATGGACAATTGGCTTTCCGGGAGCGGCGTTATGAGGATGCCATCAAAGCTTACAAGGAAGCTATTAAGTTAGACCCTGATTGGGCTTTACCATACAACAGTATCGGTGTCGCTTATATACGACAGAAAAATTGGACAAAAGTGTTGGAGTGGTGCTCTCAGGCAAAAAGGCGAGATAGTGATTGGGTTTTCCCTTACTTCAACATGGGTTGGGCTTTTTACAATCTAAAGCGTTACGATGAAGCGGAGCAGGAGTATGAAAAGGCGGCGGAGTTGAACCCTGACCGACCCACCATTTATTGCCACCTCAGTTGCATATATGAGAAGCAGGGATATCTTCTTGACTCCTTAGAAATGGCAGGAAAGGCAATGGAAATCGCTCAGCGAAATCCGAAACGATGGGAGACGCAGATAAAGGATTTGCAGAAACGGATAAAGCGGTTACAACGCAAAGTCGGCTTCTATGACATAGAGGTGATAGATGAATGAGAAACCGGCACTTACCCTTTATCCTTGTCTTGTCTTTAATCTGCTTTCTTATCGGACTTCTGTGCCTTCTTTGGTGGCGGATAAACTTACCTACCCCACAAGTCTTTGACTTGATGATTGTCAACGGAAGAATTGTTGATGGAACAGGACGACCACCATTTGAAGCGAACATTGGCATTAAGGATGGTAAGATCGCCGCCATTGGTTCTTTGCATCGGGATCGGGCTCCTGTCATTATTGACGCTCAGGGATGTATCGTGGCACCAGGTTTCATTGATGTCCACACCCATGTGGAAGCTAACTTACCAAAAAAAGGGCCTTTCCGCGCTCCAAACTTTATCCGACAAGGAGTGACGACAATTATAACAGGTAACTGTGGGAGTTCAGTGAAAGATGTCAGGCAAATGTTTCACACACTGGAGCGATACGGTTCGCAGATCAATGTCGCCACACTGATTGGTCATAATACGGTGCGACGCAAAGTCATGCGCGATGCTACCAGAGAACCAACGCTTGCTGAACTCCGGAAGATGGAAGCAATAGTGCGTGAAGGGATGGAAGATGGTGCATTGGGTCTGTCAACGGGGTTGGAATATTTACCTGGTATGTTCGCCCCCATATGGGAAATCAACGCCTTGGCGAAAATCGTTGAGCAATATGGAGGCTTATACGTCACGCACTTGAGGGATGAGGGACTTAAGGGGATTGAGGCCATCAAAGAGGCATTAGAAATCGGTCGTCAAGCAAAAATGGCAATCCACCTCTCGCATTTTAAGATAGCAGTGCCTAAATTGTGGGGAACTGCATCACAGCGCTTAAAGTTGATAGATGAGGCACGAAGAAACGGCATACAGGTTACGCTGGATTGCTACCCCTACACAAGTTCCAGCAGCGGTTTAACTCTTTTGCTACCAAAGCAGGCTTTAGAAAGGGGTGAAAGGCAACTTAGGGCGTGGCTGCGTGATAAAGTATTTCGCCAACGAATTCGTGAAGCGATGATTCGTGAATCACGGGAAAAGGGTTGGACGAACTTTGCCTTCGCACGCATCGCTTTTTGCTGGTTTGATTCATCACTGAACGGACAGAATATTCCCAATGTAGCGCAGCTCAATCACAAATGGCAACAACAGATACCTGCAGACACGGTTTCCGAAATGGAGCGGGAAGCCGAAATTATCCTTGAAATTCTCGAGAAAGGTGGCGCGCAAATGATTTACGAAAACATGTGTGAGGACGATTTGATAACGATTATGCAACACGAAGAGACTATGTTCGGCTCAGACAGTTCCGTTCGTTATGAAGACATGAAAGGAAAGCCTCACCCACGAGGCTATGGGACTTTCCCTCGGGTGCTATCTCACTATGTGCGAGAAAGAGGTGTCTTGACACTGGAAGAGGCTATCCGAAAGATGACCTCCTTGCCTGCAAAAACTTTCCAGATTGAAAAGCGTGGTGAAATCAAAGTCGGATATTTTGCCGATTTGGTCATTTTTGACGAGAGGGAGATACGAGATACGGCGACTTATGACGACCCATTAAGCCCACCTTTGGGCATCTATTTCGTGTTAGTTAACGGAAAAATCGTTTACCAAAACGGAAGAGAAACTGGCACCTACCCCGGCACACCTATTCGCCGAGCCCCAAAGCATCACTAAGCGATTAGAATGCAATAAGAGTAGCTGTGACTTAGGATAACCCAAGTTGCTACTTGAATAAGAGGCAAAATAATCGGTGTAAATCGTAACTAACGATTGCTATCATTATCTTCAGCAAGAAACCTCTCAATGTCACTGCTTGAACCCTCTTTCCAAAATACAACTTCAAAACACTGCCTACACTCTCTATAATCCTCCTTGCCCTCTTCTTCCGACTTTCCTCTTCATCCCCCTCATACCTTCTGCTCCCCTTCTTCCTTATCGCCCTCCATCTTATCCCTTCCCTTTCCATCTCTTCCTCCCATCCATAACATGTGTATCCCCTGTCACTTATCACCTCATCCCCTTCTTTGAGAAAATACAAAGATAAATTTGCCCATCCATTCAAATCGTGACTTCCACCTGTCGGATAATCAGTTTTGATTTCATGCTTTTTCACCTCCTTTCCGAACCAGCTCCATCGGGAAAAGAACCTTGTGAAAACTCCTATCAACCCACTCTAAAGCCAAACTGACATAACTTAGCATCCCCCATACCCTTTGCCTATTCCCCCATCCCCTCCTTACCTCCCTACGATAAAGCCAAAACAAAAACAGCAAAACAAATGCTACCATCAAAAGCATCCAACATACATGTTCCCTTCTCTTCCATCTCCACAAATGTTTAATCCTCATCTTGCTCTTTTTGTCCCTAAAGCACTCACCTATCCTCATCCTAAGACCATAACACCTCTTCGCCTCCTTTGCCTTAGGCAAGTTTGTCGCCAAAAACCATCCCTCTCTTTTCCCCTTTTCCCAAAAAGCAAAAAGGTTCACCTTTATAAACTCGCTCCTACTTATCTCAACTTCCTGCCACCAAATCCCTTTACT
>Ga0209080_1001173_pt1 | contig 13762 bp, 15 predicted proteins | sample JNZ110809AmetaG_FD_184123 | JGI IMG/M metagenome (GOLD analysis project Ga0209080, IMG submission 184123) | Hot spring microbial communities from Jinze hot spring, China to study Microbial Dark Matter (Phase II) - JNZ 110809A (SPAdes) (version 3) ...
CTGCATCTTATGTGCGTGGGGCTTCTATTCCGCTTGCCGAATGATGGTGTGCCCTTAGCCATCCTACTCGCCCTCCTTCACGGCCGGGGAGATCATCATGACATTATCCCCTCTTACGACTATTACCCCGAGCTGCTTCTGCGCCGTGTTGTCGTCGGAGATTTCCTCCGCCTGCTCTAGAACGAGGTTCATGTGCTGATCATATCCCTGGAGTATCCCCCTCAGAAGCTTTCCTCCCCTAAGCCTCACTAGCACCGTGCAGCCGAGGCTCTTTGAGAGGATCTTCAGCGATATGTCCGAGGACATTGCCTCCAGCCCAGGTCTTGAAGAATTTACGGCAAATAAAAATCTTTATCCCCAGAGGAATCTCCGAAAATATATTCAACGCATATCATGGGACATGAGGCCTGCCGCCTTCAGAAGCTATGCTTTTTTCGAGGAGGAGAGTATTCCTCGAGCAGGAGGATCATCGTGTCCGAGGAGGATGAGCTGATTAAAGGCGTTGAGGAGGAGGTTAGGAAGCTGCTTGCCGAGCGGAAAATGGAGCGATCGCAGGGAAAGCCCGCTCTATCAATACATTATTTCGGGTCTCCTGATGAGGTGCGCGATGAAGATTTGGAAGCCATCTTAAGGAGCGGCGCGGTCCTGATCGCGCTTAAGGATAGGCCGCTTGATGGCGCGAGAAGATTTCTCGAGGATATCTCGCGGGTGGTTAAGCGGGCAGGTGGTAGCATTTACCTAGTCAAGTCTCCTTCGATCCTGATTATCGGCGGGCCGGTGAAGCTGGAGATTCGGGGTTAATCAGCCCTGAGCTTCCAGAACTATTGATTCCAAGTTATAAGGAGTGTATATCCTGGTGCCTTCAAGTATTCTCGAGGAGCTTTTTGCGAGGCTCATGACTGCCTCCGGCTCGCCGTGCACTAGGACCAGCTTCCTCGGCTTTGGCCTGAAAGCCTTGAGGTAGTTTAGCAGCTGCTGCCTGCTCGAGTGCCCGGAGAAGCCATCGACCTTATTGATCTCAAGCTTCACGATTACCAGCTCGGTTCTCCCCGACTCGTCCATGACCGGGAACTCTCTAACCCCTTTCAGGAGCTTTCTTCCGAGCGTTCCCTCAACCTGATAGCTGACGAAGATTAGCATGTTCCGCTCATCGGAGGCGAATTCTCTCATGTAGCTGAGGATGGGCCCTCCCTCGAGCATTCCGGATGTCGCCATTATTATCATGGGCTCATCCGAGCTCAGGATCTCATCCCTCTGCTGCTGGCTCCTGACGGGGACGAAATACTCGCTCATGAAGACGGAGCTGAGTTCGTCTGATGCATCCCTGAGCTCCTTCCGGAGATAGCCTGGGAACGCGGCGTGGATTGCCGTGGCCTCTATTAGTAGACCATCGAGGAAGACCGGGACCTCTGGGATCGCCCTCGTGGAAAATAGGTGGTTGAGAACGAGCATTATCTCCTGGGCTCTTCCCACAGCCGGGACTGGTATCAGGACCTTTCCACCGCGATTTATCGTCTTCTCAACATAGCTCGCGAGGAGCTGCTCGCTCTCCTCCCGCGTGAACTGCGTCGGGGTCGCGCCGTAGGTGCTCTCCATTATGAGCGTCTCGGCTCTCGGGAACTTCGTCACCGCCGCATCCAGCGTTCTGCTGGTCTCATACTTGAAGTCGCTCGTGTATATGACGTTGTGGAAGCCCTCGCCTATGTGTATGTGAACTATCGCTGATCCGAGCATATGCCCAGCATTATAGAACGCTATCCTTATGTCTGGAGCTATATTCGTCACCATCCCGTATGATAGGGGTACGGTGTGCTGGATCGCCGTCATCACATCTCGCTCGCTGTAGGGCGCGAAGACCCCCTGTTTCCCGGCCACATTTATGAAGTCTAGGTGCTGCATCAGCATTAATGGGAGCGTCGGCTCGGTGCAGTAAACCGGGCCCCTGTAGTCGTATTTGAAGAGGTATGGAACCATTCCCATGTGGTCGAGGTGCGCGTGGGTTATCACTACCGCGTCGAGCTCCTCGATGAGATTCTCCATGAAGTCGAATCTCGGTATCATCTCCATGTTCCCAGAGCCTCCTGGGGCGAAGCCGCAGTCTAAGAGAACCTTGCTCTCACTCGTCTGCAGCAGTATCGCGGATCTCCCAACCTGCATTCCGGATCCCAGTATCGTTATGATGGCATCCCTAGTCTCGAAGGCCTGGTTTCTGAAGACCTTCTCGCCTATCCTCCTGAGAGCCTGCAGCCTCTCCTCGGCATAGCCGTAGATTACGTTGTTCACCTGCTCGATTATCTTGGTCTCCATCGGCGGCTTTATGCTGATCGATGCTATCCATCCGGTGGAGGCGCTCAGCTCCTTAATGACGTCATCGCTCGGCGGCTGAACATTAGAGTCCAGCTCCACGATGACCTCGCCCATCAAGTCGTTGAAGATGAGCCTTCTGACCCCCTTGATCCTCTCTCGGGCTTCGGCCTCAAATTCGCTCTTCTCCACCCTTATCGACTCGTCCGGCCTAATTATTACCCTCTTCTTTATCAAGGTCACAAGGTCCTTGGCCACCTGATCCCTGTTGCTGAACAGCTCGCGGCTCCTCGTGTAGATCGCTATCCTCGGCCCCTCGAACTCTATCTTAGTTATCCCCGACTCGAGCGGGTTCACGACGGAGAAGTATCTAATTATCTCCTGCCTGAGCCTATCGAGCGAGAATAGCTCTTGCGATGTCATGAGCGTGAAACCTTGCCCCGCGAGCTAGTAGAGGGGCTTAATGTACTGCGCGTAGAGGGGCTTCTTCTCCTCAACCCCCAGCTCCCTATACTTTCCATCAATCTTGATGTACGCCACATCTATGCTATCGCCCGAGCCTATATCTCTTTGGATCGCCATTGCTACGGCCTTAAAGGCGAGCTTAGCCGCATCCTCGACGCCCATATTTTCATCGTATTCGCTCTCGAGGACCCCGTAAGCTATCGGCGAGCCGGAGCCCGTAGCTAGCAGCTTCTCCTCGGTCATCGCGCCATAAAGATCGACGTTGTAGAGGTGCGGGCCCGTCGAGTCAACTCCAGCTATGATGAGCTGGACCTCGTAGGGGAAGATCCTCCATCTGAAGGCCAGATTCGCGGCCAGCCTCGCTATCGAGATTATGGGCATGGGCCTGCTCCAGCTCACGTGATAATACCCTATATTCGCCTTAAGATAGTCTATCATATTCTGGGCGTCTGCGACCCTCCCGGCGATTGTCATGGCCGCGTAATCCGCTAACGGGTAGAGCTTCTTGGTCTTCCTATGGGCTACGAAGAAGCCGGATGTCGCCCGGGTATCGGTCGCAAGCACCACTCCATCTCTCACTACCAGCCCGACGGTGGTTGTGCCGGTTTTAACCTGCCTAGCCTGATCCAGATTCAATTCCCAAAACATGATTCACACCTATGCTTCACGATCTCTTACGAGCCGCTTAACTCAGCCAGAGGAGCGGCCCACCGAAAATGATGAAAAGAAGCTTAATAAAAATATTGCCCTGAAGGGGCGCGGCCGAGAGGACTTCCAGCAACGCTTAATAAGGAAGTATTAATCGAGAATCCCCGAGCCCCATGTCTGAGGAACAGCAGAGAGAGGCGGCCGAGAGAGTGGAAAAGCTCGTGAAAGAAGGAGACCTAGTGCTAATAGACTACGTGATAAGGGTGAAGGAGACCGGAGAGCTCATCGAGACGACGATGAAGGAGGTCGTCGAGAAGGAAGGCCTCGAGGTTTCAGGGAGGCTCGAGCCCAGGCTCGCCATACCCGGCAAAGGTTACATGCTGAAGGCATTCGAGGAGCAACTGATAGGGATGGCCGCTGGAGAGGAGAAGCGCTTCGAGATACCTCCCGAGAAGGCCTTCGGCCCCAGAGATCCCTCGAAGATAAGAGTGATACCGCTTAGAAGGCTCAAGGATGTTGAGGGCCCGATAACCGTTGGATCGAGGATAATCGTGGACGGCAAGGAGGGGATAGTTAGGAGCATAGGCTCAGGCAGGGTTCAAGTCGACTTCAACCCATATCTCGCTGGAAAGACCCTCGATTGCTACGTGAAGATCGTCAAGATATTATCCGATAATCTTGAGAAGGTCAAGGCCCTGATACGCAATAGGATACCGGATGCTGATGTCGAGAAGTTCAGGATAACTATGGCCGAGTCCTCAATAATGGTGGAGGTGCCGGAGGAGGCCATGCTGCTTCCCGGAATACAGGTTGCCAAGAGGGCTTTAGCAAGGGAGCTCATGGAGCACATAAATGGCGTGGAGAAAGTAACATTCATCGAGACCCTAAGCAAGGAGCAGGCTCAGAGCTAGCAGCCACCTCGATGCAGGGATTCTAGAGCGCCGTCAGCTGCGGGTCCACATTGGAGTCCTCGACCTCGATTATCGCGCAGAAGCCATCCTTGGCCGGCCCGGCGTTGACTATCAGCGTACTGCCCAGCCGCGTTATGGATCTACCCTCATGAGCATGGCCTGCGCATACTAGAAGAGGCTTGACCTCCTCGATGAATCTCCTGATGGCGATGCTCCCGATGTGCTTCGCACCCGTGTAATCCGCCTCAGTGCCGTGGGGCGGGCTATGCGTGACGAGTATCAGCCTGTCGCCCCTGCCCCTAAAGCCCTCAAGCACATTCTCGAACTCATCCTCCTCGAGCTCGGTTAATGTCCCAAATTTGCCGCTTCCGCCTCCGATTCCAGCAAAGATGTATCCGGAGAACTCCCTCGATCGCCCGTGGAGGTTGTGGGCGTTGAGTTTTTCCGGCTGCCATGAGAGAAGCTCCGGCGAGTCGCAGTTTCCAGATACGAAGAATATCGGCAAGCCCGTTTTAGAGATTGCTTCCAGTATCTTTAGGGCGCTTGAGGGGCCCCCGAAGTGGGTTATGTCGCCGGCGATCACTATGAGGTCCGCGCCGACCTCGCCAGCCTTACGGGAAATCTTCTCCGCCGCCTCCAATCTACCATGTATATCGCTCACCTGAAGTATCCTCATGGCATCTTATCGCGTGAAAGGGCTCACTTAAAACGGTTACCACGAGCCGCGCCGTCCACCAGGGCTATTAAATCCGTAAGCCTGGATTAGGGCAGCACATTTATGGGCAAAAGCAATTCGATTCATGGTGATGCGCGATTCGCTTAAAGATGTGGTGGGAGCATCCGCGTTATGCTCTCGAGTGATAGTAGCGATGGCGCGTAGAACGTCGCCAGGAGCAGTATTACGAAAGATGTCAGTGGGACAGTAACATTATCGTCTATCGGCGGATACTCGAAGTGCTCGACTATCGAGGCTATGGCTCCGGCGATCATCCCGGCAACGCCGAGCATTGCTCCCATGGGTATCGAGACCGCTGCCATGGCTAGGTTGCCCCACCAAGACTTTGTCCTTCTCTTGAATAGCGCGTTCCTTACGAAGCCCGTGGCCGAGTCGCCGATGGCCATGAAGAGCACGGGCACGACGCCGACCCAGAAGTTTCCGCCCGAGATCAGCCATCCGAGCGCTATGATTACGCCCCACATTATGCAGAAGGACACCTCATACATGTTGTCCTCGACCTGAAACCAGTACATCAGCCTCCCGATTTTGTGCGGCATGTAGGTGAAGACCCCGAGGAGAAGGGCCATGGATAATGGCAGTAAGGGAGTTTTGAATACGCATGGGACTATGAAGCCGACGAGGCCTCCGGCCAAGATGTGTATGATCTTCCGATTATAGTAGACCGCGACCCTGTCCTGCAACCCCCTCCTCAGCATGAGCATGTAGGTTTTCTTGGTTAAAATAGTAACCAAGAAGACGACCCAAGCGAATAGAAAAACCGTGGCGATGATCTCCGAGATCGAGGGCCACATGCAGGAAGATGAGGATGCGCTGCGGATAAAAAATTTCCCCTCCCCTCATTAGTAATGCCCAATAAACCGGTAAAATGTTAAAATAGCCATAGGGAGTTTAGGGTGAAGAGGCGGGGGTAGCCAAGCCTGGACAAAGGCGCTGGGCTTAAGACCGTGCGAATTGCTGGTCAGATAGCGTGTTGGAGACCCAGTCCCGTAGGGGTTCGCGGGTTCGAATCCCGCCCCCCGCACCACGGATAATTCTCGTCACGTTATTCTCGCCAGGATTTCGTCTAGTGGGGCTTTGGCGGCGCATACGTATGTGTCAGCTCCGCCGTAGTAGAGGTAGATTGTATCGTCTCTCATGATCGCTCCGCAGGGGAAGACGACGTTCCTGACGTATCCCTCCCTCTCATAGGCCTCAAGGGGCTCCAATAATGGGAAGAGCGTTCTGCCGATGAGCTTCTCCGGCCTCTTCAAGTCTAGGAGGAAGGCTCCAACCCTATACACGTTATCATGCGAGACACCGTGATAGATGACGAGCCATCCTTTGCGGATCTTTATAGGCGGGGCAGCCAGCCCCACCTTCTTTCCATCCCACATTCCGGGCCTCGGCGGGAGCAGGGTGATGCTCAGCAGCTCCTCGGATTTAACTTCCTCTAAGGACTCGATGTAGTCGTAGCCTATGTTCACTCCGAGCGCCCTGTGTATGAAGAAGAGCTTGCCATCGATCCTCTCAGGGATTACGCAGGCATCCTTATCATCTATTCCCGGAGGGGAGATTATCCGCGGCCTGGACCAGGCATTCCAGTTCCTGCTCAGGAAGTCGTCCACGCTTATGGATGTTACCGCGACCTTGGGCGGATGGACATTATCATACGCGGTGTAGAACATGTATAACTTGTCGTTCAGCCTGATTATTCTGGGGTCCTCGCATCCGGAGTGGCCGGGCGTGAGCTTCATCTCGAAGCTCTCCCTGGGAACATAAATCGGCTCCTCGAGCCTCTCGACGATGTTAAATCCATCCTCGCTCACCGCTAGGCCTATCGTGGACGTCTTATCCCTCGATAGCGCCCTATACAGAATGTATATCTTTCCCTCGAGCTCTATAGCGGCCGGATTAAACGTCGCGAGGCTCTCCCACTCATGACTGGTATTGGGCTTTATTATGGGATTCCAGGGGCATCTCTCGAAAATCTCCTGCATTCCGTCCATCGCCATGAGTATGTCCCTTATCTTAACCGTTGCGAGACAGCAGGTGGTGTCAGCCGCGCCGTAGTAGATCCTCAGCGCATCTCTCTGCTTCAAGGCAGAGGTAGGGAAGACGACGTTCGGCACGTTACCATACCTCTCGTAAAACTCTTCCGGAACCATCAACGGGTACCTAGTCCTCCTGAGAACTCTTCTAGGATCTTTCAAGTCGAGTAGAAGGGCTTCCACACCGAATACTCTATCCTCCGGCTTCGGCGAGAAGTAGTTCTGTATGTAGGAGTATATCAGCAGCCATCCCTGCTTCAGCCTCACCGGCGGCGCGCCGACCTCGATGTGATCGAGTGGAGACCTCCTCGGATCCGGGCTAAGCGTATACGCCATGAAGTTATTGTACCACTCATCCATCTCGTTGCGCCATTTGGAGGGGTCATCGCCGAGCGGCGCCACCGCGATGTAGGCCGGAGGCCTATCCGTGTGAACCGTCAGTATCGCCATCAACTTGCCGTTTATCCTCTCTGGAAAAAGCGCCATGGCCTTAGCATTGAACGATGTAACCATGTGCTTCTCCTCGATCCTCTCCAGATCGCGGCTTATCGCGACACCGACCCTGATACCTTCCGCCCTCGGAGGCAGAGTTGAGATCGCGGTATAGAAGATGTAGCATTTTCCCTCAATGCATGTTGCTCTGGGGTCCTCGCACCCAAAGAGCTCCCATTCCTCCTCTGGCGATATGAGTATCTTCCTATCGTAGAAGTGGATGCCATCCCTGCTTTTGGCGACGCCTATGGAGCTATAGCTCGAGCCCTGCTTCTTCAATAGATCCGAGGATGAGAGGGCGCGGTAAAGCATGTAATAGTGCTTCCCCCTTTTAATTACGGATGGATTGAATACAGCGTAAGCTTCCCATGAATGTTCCCTTATGGGAGACAGGATCGGGTTGTGAAGGTATCTTCTCATGATCTGGGAATAGAGGAGGTTGCGGCGCTATATGTCTTCCCTATAAATCTTGAGAAGAAGCATACGCGAATAATGCTTAATTATGCTGATGATTATTGTAGCATTGGGGGGCATAGTAAGAGTGCCCGGCGACCCCCGATTCGAAGCGGAATTTGAGCGGGAGAAGATGTTTAGGGAGGTTAGTAAAGGCGAGGAAAAAGCTCCCGGCGAGCTTGCTTCAGCGAAAATTACCTGGAGAGGGGTCTTTATTAAGCCGCATCTCAACCCGATAATAGCGCCTAATCCGAGCAACTACTGGGAGGCTTATCAGACGTTCAACCCGGGCGCGATAATCCTTGATGGCAGAATTCACATAGTTTACCGCGCCTTGGGCGTTGACTGGATCTCCCGCTTCGGCTACGCCGCATCAACCGACGGGGCCATGATCGATGAGCGGCACTCCCACCCGATATACCAGAGTAGCGTGAACTCTCAAGGCCATGCATTTTCTGCTTCGGGCGGCGGATTCGGCGGATGTGAGGACCCTAGGCTAGTAAGGATAGATGACGTGATCTACATGACCTATAATCTCTTCGACTCTAGGGGGCTGAGGGTCGGGCTCACGTCGATAAGCGTGGAGGATTTCCTCAATAAGAGGTGGAGGTGGAGCGAGGAGAAGATAATATCGAATCCCGGAAAGATCAACAAGAATTTCGTGCTTTTCCCCGAGAAGATAAATGGGCGCTATGCCATTCTCCACAGCATCTCGCCCAAGATCCAGATAGCGTATTTGGAGGATCTGAGCTTTGAGAAGGAGAAATATATCGAGAGCTATTATGAGCCCCGCTCATATCCCGGTGGATGGGAGAGCGTGGTGAAGGGCGCTGGAGGACCGCCGATAAAGACGAGCGAGGGATGGCTCCTATTCTACCATGGATTGAGCGGAGATGAGCCGTGGAAGTACAAGATAGGGCTCATGCTACTGGACTTGGATCATCCCGAGAGGGTGCTTTATAGGGCTAGAAGCCCCGTCATAGAGGCCGATCAATGGTATGAGCGTGAGGGCTTTAAGCCGGGGGTAACATACACGTGCGGAGCAGTCGTGAAGAATGGGGAGCTATTCCTCTATTATGGCGCGGCGGATAAGTACGTGTGCGTGGCTAAGGCTCCCCTAGATCTCCTCCTAGATGCGCTGAAAAGGGAGGGCGCGGCTCAGAGCTAGAGAAAAGGTCGAGCTGTTTGCAGGCTTGTTAAGAAGCCACGCGAGCTAAGAATATTAGAGCAGGGAGATTTTCTTTTTAACTATGCCGGATATCGTGGTTTCCCGCGACGAGCTTTTCCGCTTCGCTCGAGAATGCTTTCTCAGGATCGGCGTCCCGGAGGAGGATGCGGAGCTAATCGCAGACCACCTCGTCCTCGCGAATCTGAGGGGCATTGACTCTCACGGGGTCATCAGGATACCATACTACTTGGAGGGCGTTGAGAGGGGATATGTTCGGGCTAAGGGAGAGTTCAAGATAGTCAGGGAAAGCCCCATCATGGCGCTCGTTGATGGTGGAGGCGGTCTCGGGATACCCGTAGCAGCAAGAGCCGCGAAGCTGGTGATCCAGAAGGCAAAGGCCATGGGGGTATCGGTGGTCTGCGCGAGAAATTTGGGCCATGTCGGCATGCTCGCATACTACACGCTCAAGGTGGCTGAAGCCGGGATGATGGGGCTCGCAGCCGCAAATGCTCCTGCGCGGGTCGCGCCATGGGGCGGCTCGAAGCCCGTTTTCGGGACTAATCCGATCAGCTTCAGCATTCCAGCAGCTGGGCAGCCCATAGTATTCGATATGGCCACTTCAAGGATAGCTGACTTCAAGATCAGGCTGGCGCTCATGCGCGGAGATAGGCTGCCGGAGGGAGTGGCGGTTAGCTCGGATGGCAGGCCGACGACCAGCCCCGAGGAGGCTCTTCAGGGCGCTCTTCTCCCATTCGGCGAGCATAAGGGCTACGCGATCTCCCTGATGGTCGAAACCCTCTCGGCGCTTCTCGGAGGCGCGCCGCTCAGCGTGAACATAGTAAGGCATCCATCAACTCAGGGCGGGTTCTTCATCATGGCCCTAGATCCATCCGCCTTCCGCGACTACGGCGAGTATCTCGCGGACTTGGAGAGGCTGATAAGCGTCATTAAGTCCTGCCCGCCAGCGCGCGGCTTCCATGAAGTCCTGCTACCGGGAGAGCCGGAGGAAAGAATGCGCGAGAAGAGACTCGCCGATGGCATACCATTAGAACACTCCGTATGGAGTATGCTGGTCGAGGTGGCGGAGAGGCTGGGCATCGAGCTGCCTAGAATCAGGAGCTAGCCTTTCTCCTCCGCGGGCCTAGCCCTCCTCTCGAGAGCTCTAAGCCTCAAGGTTACGTATGCTATCGCCGTGGTCGCCGCTGCTAGCAGGTAGTGGCCCGCTCCCAAAGCCATTCCAATCGAGGATGCAACCCACAGCGATGCGGCAGTCGTTATCCCGACAACTCTCTCCCTCGTCTGGATTATCGTTCCAGCTCCTATGAAGCCTATCCCGGCGACTATGTAGGAGGCTACTCTCGCCGGATCTCCCCCGGGAAACGCCGTTATCGAGAGTATCGTGAACAGGCATGAGCCCAGCGAGACGAGTATATGCGTCCTCAGCCCTGCCGGCTTATCAACGCGCTGACGCTCGTAGCCGAGCGCTCCGCCGAGGGCGAACGCGGCCGCCAGCCTAAGGATTAATTCAAGCTCACTTAGCTCGGGTAGCATGCTCACCGCATGAATGGGGAAAACGGTGGCTATATTAAGGATGAGTTGCCCGGGGGTTACAGCTCCGAGGAGAGCCTGGTTATTGCCTCGATGAGGCTCGCCAACATTTGCTTCGCGTGCGAGATCCTGCTCTCATAGCTCCTCAGCTTAGACTCATACTCCGAGATCCTTGACTGGTATTCCAAGAGCTTCGACTCGTATTCGGAGATCCTCGCTTTGAGCGATTCCAGCTCCGATTGAAGCTGCGAGATCTTCTCGGTCTCCGCGCCCTCGCCGAGGCGCGCATACTTCTCCCGGAAAAGCTCCGCTGGCAGCTGTATTCGCACTCCTTCTCTCAGAAACCTCTCATACGTCTCTCGCACTATCTGGCCCGCCTTCGTCTTGCCCTGGAGATGATTTCTTATCGTCGCCTCCGCTCTGCCCAGCTCCTCGGCTATCTGCGGGATCGACATCTTGGCCTTCTCCCTCGCGAGCGCCGCCGCCGCGACCGCCAGGCTATCGATCCAGGTAAGCCTTTCCCTCGGGTTCTCGAGCTCCTCCAGAACTCTCGGGCTGAAGATGCTGGCGATTAGGAGCGCTGACTCGAGCTTATGTATCTGCTCCCTTCCAATCGGCATTAACGGAATCTCCTCATTCCCGCTCAAGGCCTCCCACCTCCCTCAAAACCTCAGCCGCCTTCACAATTATTCCTTTATCCGTTATCTCGAAGGGATGTCTTCTCATGGAGTGCGCCGTGCCCCTCATCTTCCAGACTATCAGGCTCCTCCTCAGCTCCCCCCGTATCTCGTCTAGGTCGAGCCTTACGATGCCGTCCACCGCGTGCTCGACTCCTGGGCCGCCGAATCCCCTCTCGGTTACGCTGACCTGCGAGACGAGGATCGAGGTGCAGCCGAGGCCCGATAAAACTCTCTTCAGCTGGAGGATCATCCCCCTGGCCATCACGGGCTTCGTTATGTAGAGCGTCGTAACGGAGTCCACGACCACGCGCTCAGCCTTAACCTCCTTGACCGCTGCCCTCAGCACATCTACGAGCATCTGGAAGTCGTCCGGCGCCCTGACCACGTATTTCTCCCTCTTGGCCGCCTCACCTATCCCCGCCGTGAAAGCATCAACTATCGCGAACCTGCCCTCCTCCTCATACCCGGAGACATCCCAGCCGAACTGCGACATCGCTATTCTCACGGCTACGGGATGCTCCTCAAGCGCGACGAGTATGCCGGGCTCCCCGCGCCTGAGCCCATTATACAGGTACTGGTAGCCGAAGATGGACTTCCCCGTCCCAGGCCCCCCGGAGAGCAGGACAACATTCCTCTTCGGTATCCCGCCATTCAGTATCTCGTCGAATCCCGGTATCCCTGTTATAATTCTCTCGATCATGAGCCTATAATATTCTTCCTCCGCGGCATAAATGGGTTTTCTTCCCAGCGTGCTCGAGCCTGGGATGCTTAGGGCGGTGGAGCCATCTCAAACGTCTCCGGGTCGGCGTATGAATAATACCAGAGGATCGTCTCGCCGTTGCTCACGACGTACTTGTTGCATGCTGATCCGCCGTGAGCCCATCCGAGGCTCGTCCACATCCACCATGTCCAGTATCTCGATTGCTCGAATGATTGCTCCACGCCGTTGATCGCCTTAACGTAGAGACCCATGGGCCCATATGACTCTGCATCAACTTTCCATCCCGCGTTCAGCATCGCATCATACAGCGTTGATCCGCGCGTTCCATTAAACCAGATCCTAGTGCCGTTCCCATAGTCTATGCCGAGGTTTATGATTGCCTGCGACTTCTCGAGCCTCGACACGAGCTCGCTGTACTGGTAATAGTAGTAGCCGGATAGGAGCGATGCTGCGATCGCCCAGCAGAGGAGGATCAGGGATGCTAGAATCCACTTGTTTCTCAGGGACGCCATGCTCCCAGCCCCCTAAACTCCCCCCTCAAGCTCCTATCTAGAACCGAGATTAGCGGGGTTGAGCATATTCCGAAGAGAACAGCGTTGCTCGCCTCGTGGATTAGCGCGAATGGTATGCCGGCGATTAGCGCCGCGATTATCGGGACATTAAACGTCAGCGCGAATGCGATGTTCGTGATCAAGTCATAGAGAAGTGTTAGGAGAAAGCCCGTGGCCCCGAATAGAATGCTCAACCCGGCTCTATGATCTGAGGAGCCCGTAATCGGGATCAGCTTCGCGAATACGCCTCCAGCGAGGCCGTAAATCGACTCGGATAGCATGGTCGCGATCCAGATTTGCGGCACGAAGCCGTAGGGGTTCAGGATGCCGTAAACAGTCCAGACGAGAATCCCGACGGAGGCGCCGATCATGGGGCCGAAGATGAAGCCGCTCACGAAAACTAGTAGATCCATCACCTTGAAATTCGCCACCCCTATCAGGGCGTAATTCGACCCTATGCAAGCGGCTACCATGACTGCTACCAAGCTGATTCTCTTGCCTTCGCGCATGTTGGATGGATGAACCATCCAATTTATAAAATCTTTGTTCGCGCTACCCGACCAATATTACCAAAGATCTAAGTCTTACCTTAGCGGGCTATCGAGCTGGGGATGAGGAGACCCTCGATTGCTGATAATGTTATGATGAGCTGGGGGAATGCTATCGGACCCTTGCGCTGAGCTTTATCGCCGGCTTCACGGCATTTCTCTACGGCTCGTGCCCACGATCCTAAACATCCTCAAAAGAGCTCTTCTGGAGGCCTCATCATTCCGGCGCATGAGATTTATTATCTCATCGGGGTTTGATGCGTCTATTGCTCCTTCGCGGATCATCGCCGAGAATAGTATTCTCAGGAGCGCTTCCGCGCCCTCTCCGAATATGGCTCTGAAAGCTTCGTAGAGCTTGTTAGGATTCTCGTAGAAGGCCTGATACGGGTTCTCGGCGAGAATTTTTCTCAGCTGGTATTCCAGGGCTGATAACCCTGCATTGCCTAGTAGCTTCAGGAGCCAGAATTTTAGAACCATCTCAACGACATCTCTAGAAGGAATCACGCC
>Ga0209080_1001174_pt1 | contig 13750 bp, 15 predicted proteins | sample JNZ110809AmetaG_FD_184123 | JGI IMG/M metagenome (GOLD analysis project Ga0209080, IMG submission 184123) | Hot spring microbial communities from Jinze hot spring, China to study Microbial Dark Matter (Phase II) - JNZ 110809A (SPAdes) (version 3) ...
ATACTGCACTTAAGCTTCCCAAGGCCTTTGTTTATTTGACAGCCATTGTGTCTCCCCTTTTTATTTTGTGCATAGGCTATTTTTGGTTTAGCGAAAAGATTTTAGAGGTATTGAGAGAGCCAGATCCCAATAAGTGGTTAGCCCGTGGTTTTATAGTCCTATTTCTGATCTTCTTGGGAATCATAGCGGTTATTAGTAGAAAAAGGGTTCTTGAAGGTCCTCGGATTTAAGATTAAAATTAAAGTTGATGGAGCCGGCGTAGCTCAGCGGCAGAGCAGTGGATTCGTAATCCACAGGTCGTGGGTTCAATCCCCACCGCCGGCTTGTGGTTAAAGGGTCTCACAAGGGTGTTTCCTTTTTTCTCAGAGGATTTAACAAAAATTTAACATTTTAAATCTGGTCATAATCAGTTTTTTTTGTCTTATTTCTTGTCTTTGCCTTTGGAGGTGGAGTTTCTAATAATAAAAGTAAGACGGGAGTAGCCAAAAGTGGAAAGGAGTGGCTTGTCAAACTTAACATTCAAAAGGTTACAATCCAAATTTACTTCAAAGAAAGGTTTCTTGCTGAGGCTGTCTATCAGGAACTTAAGAAAAAGTAAGAGCTTGTTAAGATGGTAAGGAAACTCAAAAGAGAAATTTGCGCAGGCCTCTTGTTAAGATGCTTATATTAAAATATAATGAAAACCAAACAGTTATGGAGGGGATTCTTGTCATCAATTATACCTTTTTTAGATATAAAAAGGGCCTATCAGGTTTATGGCCATCTCCTTGAGGAAGCTGTAGTAAGGGTCCTAAAAAGTGGTCAATATCTTAATGGACCAGAAACTGAGGCCTTAGAAAGAGAACTTTCCCAATATTTAGGGGTTAGGTATGCAGTAGGTGTCTCTTCTGGAACTGAAGCCCTCTATCTAATTCTTAAAGCCCTTGACTTGCCTAAGGGTTCATATGTCCTTCTTCCTTCTTTTACCTTTGTAGCAACCTGTGAAGTTGTAGTGAGGGCTGGACTTATTCCCCACTTTGTCGATGTTGAGGCAGAGAGTGGGAATATTTCTCCTCAGGCCTTAGAGGAGGCTTATAGTGTATTAATTTCTCAAGGTAGGCAAGTTTCAGCGGTGATAGCCGTAAGCATTTTTGGTATCCCTGCGAGATTAAGGGAAATTGCTGAGTTTTGTGCAAAGAGGGGACTTTATTTAATTGAAGATATCTGTCAGGCCTTTGGGGCAGAGTTAGAAGGTAAAAAGGTAGGAACCTTTGGGATAGCCAGTGCCACCTCCTTTTACCCTACCAAAACACTTTCTTGTGCTGGGGATGGCGGAATGGTCTTTACCCATGATGAAAAGCTTGCCCAAAAAATTAGGATTTTAAAAGAGCATGGGCAAACAGGCTCTTATTACTATGAATATCACGGAGTTAATGGACGCATAGATGAGATCCAGTGTGCTATTCTAAGGGTCAAGTTTCAGTATTTCCAGAGAGAAAAGACCCTAAGAGCTGATTTAGCCTCATTCTATGAAGAGGAATTAAGGAAGATCCCTCAAGTTAGGCTCCTTGTGCCACCCCATGGGAGTAATCCCAATTATTCCATCTTCTCCATAAGAGCTGAAAAGAGGGATGCCTTGAGAGCTTTCTTAGAGAGAAATGGAATTTATACGCGGATCTATTATCCTCTTCCTTTGCATCTGCAGCCTGTTTATCGGGAGCTTAAATTTAAAGAAGGGGATCTTCCAGAAACAGAGGCCTTGTGTAGGGAGATCTTAAGCCTTCCTTTCTATCCCTATCTTAAGCTTGAAGAAGCTAAAAGAGTGGTAGAAATGATTGAAGCCTTTTATGAGGCAGGATAATATGGGGTCTGTCATGGAAATAAGGATTTCTATACCCTTTGAACTACTCAAAGAGAAATACCTTGAGCCTCTTTTAGAAAAGGGCTTACCTGTAGAGATTTCCTTAAAACCTGAAGTCCTTGATAAGGAGGACAGAAGGGCTTTTAGAGCTGTAGCTAAGAGATTAAGAGAAAAAGGGCTTATCCCTACAATCCATCTACCCTTTATGGATCTCTCTTTAGCAGGTTTTGACACCTGGATACGCAAAGTAAGTTTAAAGAGACTTTTTCAGGGTATGGAGATTGCCTCTATTTTTGAGCCCCTTCTCTGTGTCTTTCATTCAGGATATCATCCAGATTATCACCGGGAAACTAAAGAGGAGTGGAGAAAAATCTTTATAGAAGAAAGCCTTCCTCAAATATTAGCTTTTTCCTGCTCGCTTGGTTTAAGGCTTGCCTTGGAGAATACCTTTGAGCCAGATCCTTCCTTCATGAGGCCTATTTTTGAGACCTATCAGGGAGAACTAAGCTGGTGTTTTGATCCTGCCCATGCCCGAGTGTTTTCTGAAGTTGAAGAATTAGCTTGGCTTGAAGAGCTTTATCCCTATCTCCGAGAGATGCACTGTCATGACAACAGAGGAAAATGGGATGATCATCTTGCCTTAGGGCAGGGGATTGTTAAGTTTCCAGAGATTTTTCAATTTTTAAAGAAGCATTCAGCCCTTCCTCTCCTAACCATTGAGGCTAAGAAGGAGGGGGATGCCCTTTCCTCTCTTGCTTACTTGAGCGAGCTTTTGAGGCCTTAGTCATGATTAAAGGGCTCTTTTACCTTCTATTGTTGAGTCTTTTTTTATTTGTTTTTCCCCTTAAAGCTCATGAGGAGAGAGATTTACTTACAGAGCATATTGAGAATGTGGAGATTTTGCCAGGAGAACTTATTAGGCACCTCCCTCAGGATATCAATGCCCAGATAAGTTATTTTGTTAAATATTTTTCCACAGAGAAGAAAGAGGTTACTCAGAGATGGCTAAAGAGGTGCGAGCCCTATCTGCCATATTTTCGTCTGATATTTAGGGAGGAGGGGCTTCCTGAGGATCTAATTTATCTTGCCCTTGTGGAAAGTGGTTGTAATCCTTTTGCGGTATCCCCAGCTAATGCTGTGGGAATTTGGCAATTCATTGAGGGCACAGCAAGACACTATGGTTTAAAGATCAATTACTGGATTGATGAAAGGAGGGATTTTCTTAAGGCTACCTATGCGGCAGCTCGTTATTTAAAGAGGCTTTATGAGATATTTGGGGATTGGAGGCTTGCTGTGGCAAGCTATAATGCAGGAGAAGGAAGGGTGTCCAGAGCTCTTAAAGCCAGAAATCTTGCTGACTACTGGAAGCTCATGATGAGCGGAGCTATACCCTTTGAGACCTTTGCCTATGTGCCCCAGTGGCTTGCTATGACTATAATTGTGAAGAACCCAGAGAAATACGGTTTTGAACCTATAATAGAAAATCCTTGGGATTTTGTGGAGGTGGAAGTACCTGGTGGGCTTGATCTCAAGGCCCTGGCTTTAGCTGCAGAAACTGACTGGGATACCATAAGAAAACTTAATGCTGAATTAAGACGAGGGATAACCCCACCTGAGACAAATTATCTCCTTAAGATCCCTTTTCCAGCCAAAAATTCCTTTTTTAAAAATCTGTCTAAGCTCAATTTAAGGGCAGTAACTTTAAAGACTGCCGAAGGAGAGTTCCAGGTCTTTGTCCTCGATGAAAGGGAGATGAATCCCTCTGCTGAGACAAAGGAGCCTCCTAAGAGGTCTTCTACTTCTAAGGGGGCGTCTTCCTCTAAAAGAACAACTCGGCAAAGGACGAAAAAGAATTAGGAAGAGAGGGCTCTCAATCTCTCTAAAAAGGCCTCTGCACTCTCAATGGATTCAAAATATATATAAAAGCAAGGTTTTTTCCTTTTCATTTTTATTTCTACTTTTGTGCCTAAGAGCTTACTTATTTCCTCAGACAGTGCAAGAAGGTCTTCATCTGGGGCTTTGGGCTTTTTTTCTACAGGTTCCCTTTTTAAGGCCTCAACCAGTTTTTCTGTCTCCCTCACAGAGAGGTTTTTTTCTAAAATTATTTTCCTTGCCTTAAGCTGTAATTCCTCAGTAGGTAGGCTTAAGAGGGCCTTGCCATGGCCAGCAGTAAGCCTCTCTGCAAGGAGGTCATCCTGTATTTCCTTGGGGAGTTTCAAAAGCCTCAAAAAGTTGGCAACTGTTGCCCTATCCTTTCCCACCTTTTCTGCCACTTCTTCCTGGGTATAGCCAAAGCGTTCCATGAGATTTTTATAGGCTAAGGCTATTTCCATGGGATTGAGATCCTTTCTCTGAAGGTTTTCCATGATGGAGACAAGCAAGGCCTCTTCATCACTTAGCTCTTTAATGATGACAGGAACTGTTTTTAGGCCTAATTTTTTAGCGGCCCTAAGTCTCCTCTCTCCAGCCACACATTCATAAAGGCCCTCGGTGATTTTTCTCACCAAAATGGGCTGGAGCACTCCCTTTTCTTTGATAGATCTCATCAACTCTTCAAAGGATTCATCCTCTTTAAAGGTGAGCCTTGGTTGATAACTAAAATAGGTAACCATCTCCACAGGAAGTTCCTGATAACCTTGAGCCTTTGCCTGAAGAGTATCCCTCTCCAATTCTGATAACTCGGGGATTAATTCCGTTAAACCCTTCCCTAAGGTCTTTCTTTTGATCTTAAGGCTCATAACTCACCAAACTAATTTACATCTCATCTGGAGAATTCTTTAATAGAAGTTCCATTTCCTTCAGTGTATTTACCTTCACAGCTGCCCGATGAAGCTTTTTTAGGTATTCCAGGTCTTCTATCTTTTTGATCCTCTCTTTCCAGCTTGCAGGAATAGGGCCAAATCTCTCTTCTAAAGCCTCAATAATGAGATCCTGGGTATTTATAATGAGCCCTTGTTGTATACCCTGTTTTATACCTTGTTTTATCCCCCTTTCAACCCAGACATCTATAATAGATTTAAATTTTTCTCTTCTCTTTTGGAGCATCTTTTCTACCTCCATAGCACTCATTTTAGAGCCCTTTGATGATAAATTATACTCATTTCTGCTAAGAGGACAACTTCCTCTCCATATTCAGCTTTATGTTCTCTCAAGAGGTCCTCTAACTCTTCAAGTAAAGTGAGGAAGTCCTCTTTGTTTCCCCATTGAGCCCTTTTTAGAACCTCTAAACCCATTCTGAGGATCCTGTTTCGGCTAATAAGTCTCTGTAAATCTTCATTCTTTATTTTGGTGAGGTCAAACAGGAAGGGTTCAAAATCTAAGTGATGGTCTTTTAGTTCCTTCGGAATAGTGGGAAAGAATTCACTAAATTTCATGGGATAAGGCCATTTATTCTTTCCCTGATAGAAAATTATGGCCAAAATTGGCGTGTAAGGTTTTTTATGTTTTAAATCCTCTTCCCAACAGGCTAATTTATATCTTAAAAGTTGAAGATAGACCTCTCTATCAGGATTTGCTTTATGCTCAAAGATCAGATATATATGAAGGTCTTGACCCTTCATTTTGGCCTTCACGACAAGATCTAAGTAGAGAGATTGGTTACGAAGATGGGAAAATTTCTCTGTGGGCTTAAGTTCAACAGAGTTAAGAACCAAATGTTCAGAAAGTTGTGGAAAGAAGGTGCCCAAAAAGTCTTTTATATTCTGGAGATTACCAAAAAGGAATTTAAAGAAGGTGTCATGAGGAGTGGGTAAATCCTTAGAATTTTTAGGGGGATTAGTCATAGAAATAGAAAGAGTTAAGCCATCAGAGGGGGTGTAAGTTTAAGAGCAAGTTCTTTTTCTATTTGATAGGCAAGGGCTAAGACTAACTCATCTCTGAAGGCTGGGCCAATTATCTGTGCTCCAACGGGGAGCCCCTTTTCTGTTAGGCCAACAGGAAGGCTCAATCCAGGTAGTCCTGCTAAGTTCACAGGGATGGTAAAGATATCAGAAAGATACATCTGAAGGGGATCAGCTATCTTTTCTCCTAATTTAAAAGGTGGGGTAGGGGTTGTGGGGGCAAGTATTAGGTCAACCTCTTTAAAGGCCCGTTCAAAGTCCTCTTTAATTAAGGTCCTAACTTTTGAGGCCTTGAGGTAATAGGCATCATAATAACCTGCTGAAAGGGCATAGGTTCCAAGCATGATTCTTCTCTTTACTTCCTTTCCAAAGCCATAGGCCCTGCTCTTCTTGTAAAGTTCAAGTAGATTTTTGGCTTCAGCCCTAAAACCGTATTTAATGCCATCATATCTTGCTAAATTTGAGCTTGCCTCAGCAGGAGCTACTATGTAGTAGGTAGCTACGGCATATTTGGTATGGGGAAGACTGATCTCCTTAATTTGATGTCTTTTTTCCAAAAGCTTTATGGTATTTTCCAGTGGCTTTGCTATCTCTGGGGAGAGGGTTTCAGAGAAGTATTCTTTAGGTAGGCCTATTTTAAAGGAGGTTTTCTCATTTTGGTAGATATAACCGAGGTAATTAGGGACTTCTATTTCTGCAGAGGTTGAATCCTTGGGATCATGGCCTGCAATGGCCCTGAGAAGAAGGGCAAGATCTTCAACAGTGAGGGCAAAAGGTCCAATTTGATCAAGTGATGAGGCAAAGGCTACAAGGCCAAAGCGTGAGACAAGTCCATAAGTGGGTTTCATGCCTACTACGCCACAGAAGGCAGCAGGTTGCCTTATGGAGCCACCTGTATCAGAGCCAAGGGATCCAAGCCCCATTCTCATGGCTACAGCAGTTGCTGAGCCCCCTGATGAGCCCCCAGGCACTCTCTCTAAATCCCAGGGATTATGCGTAGGAAAGAAGGCTGAATTCTCCGTGGAAGACCCCATGGCAAACTCATCCATGTTGGTCTTACCTATGAAAACAGCCCCTTCTTGTGTGAGCTTTTCTATAACTGTAGCATTATAAGGGGCTATGTAGTTAGCTAAAATTTTGGAGGCACAGGTTGTGGGATGCCCCTTAATATGGATATTATCCTTTATGGATAAGGGGATACCCTCAAGAAGCCCTGCTTTCCCCTCCTTTCTTCTCTTGTCTGAGTTTTCAGCCTGAGCTAAGGCCCACTCTTCATTTACATAAAGAAAGGCCTTAACTTTTGAGTCATACCGCTTTATTTGTTCAAGACAGAGCTTAGTTAATTCAAGGCTTGAGATCTTCCCTTCGGTGAGAAGCTTTAGGGCTGAAGTAATAGTTAATTCTCTTAAATCCATATTATCACCTCGAAAAACTTAGGGGGCCTTAATAACCTTGGGGACTACAATAGCTCCCTCTTTTACCTCTGGAGCATTCTTTAAGAGAATTTCAATATCCTCAAAGGGTTTTACTTCATCTTCCCTGTAAGGAGTTTTCTTCTTAAGAGGATGAAAGGTAGGGGAGATATGGGAGGTATCAACCTCTTCAAGTTCTTTGAAATAGTTCAGTATGTTTGAAAGCTCTTCAGTAAAGGGAAGTAGCTCCTCTTCACTAAAGTCAAGCCTTGCTAAGTGAGCAATTTTTTTTACTTCCACTGAGGTAATAGCCATCCCCTCTCCCCCAGGCAAATCACTAAGGAATTATAAAGCAAGTATAACCCATTTTTTGACTTTTCAAAGAAAGATAAAACTTTAAATTTTTCTTTTAAGTGCTTTAATAAATTTCAAAAAGGGCTGCTCATCATGAAAACTTCCTCTAAGAATCCTTGGTTTGATAAGTGGGCAAGGCTTGCAAAGGAAAAGGGCTATCCTGCTCGTTCAGTCTTTAAATTAATGGAGATACAAGAAAAGTTTAAGATTATTAAACCTGGATTTAAAGTCCTTGACTTAGGGGCAAGCCCAGGTTCTTGGTCACAGTTTATCTGTGAAATCATAGGGCCTCAGGGAAGGGTCGTAGGAGTAGATTTGGAACCTGTTAAATTTAGCTCTAAACTGTTTCTATTCCTTCAGAGAGATGTCTTTGAGCTTACGGAGGAAGAGATCAGGGCTACAGGTATTCAGGAATTTGATCTTATCGTGAGTGACATGGCTCCTAAGACTACAGGGATTGAGCTAACAGATCACCTAAGGTCTGTTGAATTGGTTAAGCGGGCTCTTGAACTCTCTAAAGGTCTTCTTAAAAAAGGTGGAACCTTGCTCGTTAAGGTCTTTGATGGGCCAGAATTACCTCTACTAAGGAAGGAATTTGAAAAATTCTTTAAAGATGTTAAAATCTTTAGACCCAAAGCAACAAGAAAGGGCAGTAAAGAGCTTTTTATCTTAGCTTTTAATAAGAAATGAGACTTCTTCTTACCTCCGATTGGCATTTAGGGAAAAACCTATATCAGCAAAAATTACTCTCCAAACAGGCCAAATTTTTTCTGGAAACCTTTATCCCCCTTTTAAGAGATCTCTCTCCTGACGCCCTTCTTGTGGCAGGAGATATTTTGGATAAACCTATACCTGATCAAGAGACCCTCTTTTTCTTTGAGGAATTCCTTAAAGAACTTGCCTCTCTTAAAATTCCTTCTTTTTTTATTTTAGGCAATCACGATTCTCGCCGCACGGCTTTACACAAATACTTTCTTGAATTAGCCTTCATATACATTGTTGATGATCTCAGATTCTTCTTGCAACCATTTAAATTAAAGACAGAAAAGGGAGAGGGTCTGAACCTTTATCTTTTACCCTATCTTCCAGCCTTCGAGCTCTTGGAAAAGATACCTCCCCTTAAGCAAGGCCTTACCTCTTGGCACAGTATCACCCTTAGAGAGATCCTTGTCTATCTTTTGGAGAGAATGGAGTTGGAAAGACCTGCTTTTTTAATGGGACATTTTGCCTTAGAGAGAGGTATCTTCTCTGGAGAGGAAATTAACCTTAGAGGCCTAAGTAATGATTATCTATTACCAGCGGAGCTCTTTCTCTCCTTTGATGCCCTTTTGCTTGGACATTTACATCGATCCCAGGTGCATCAAGGAAAATTTATCTATCCAGGAGCTCCTCTTCCCTATGCCTTTGAGACCTATGGGGAAGAAAGGGGAGTCCTTCTCCTCGAGGTCAAAGAGAGAACCATTCAGCATCAGGAATTAATACCTCTTTCTCCCACTTACGAGCTAAAGCTTTTACAAGGCACTTTTGAAACCCTTATGTCCCTTCCCCCAACCAAGGCATTTGTTAAAATTCTCCTGGAGGATGAGGAACCCATTTATCAGGTTCATCAAAAATTAAAGACCAAGTTTCCTAATATTCTTTATCTGGACTATGTGAGAAATCAAGGGGAGATCTCAAAAGAGGTTTATAGCTACGAAGAGCCCGTTGTGGAGGAAATGAAGTTTGACGAAAGAGAGCTTTTTAAAGAATTCTATTTTTTCTTAGAAAAGAGGGAACCAGAAGAGCGAGTTTGGAAGGTTTTTGAGACCTATTTAGAGGAGTTTTATAAAAAGGAAAGAGAGGAGGGAAGGCTATGCCAGTAAAAGCTGTTGTGGCAGGGATAGCTGGAAAGATGGGCCGCATGATTGGCCAGCTTATTTTTCAACACCCAGAGATTGATCTTGTGGGAGCCTTTGAGGCCCCTGAAAGCCCCTATGTAGGAAAGGATGTGGGAGAGGTCCTTGGGCTACCCCGCACAGGTATTATTGTTGAAGACTCCTTAGAAAAGGTTATCACTAAAGGGGATGTAATCATTGATTTTACCTTTCATAAGGCAAGCCTTCAGCATGCCCGAATAAATGCCAAGTATGGCAAGGCTATGGTCATAGGCACTACAGGATTTGCCAAGGAAGAGCTACAAGAAATTCATGACCTTGCAACTAAACACTTCCCCTTAGTTCAGGACTATAACATGAGCACGGGTGTAAATTTGCTTACTAAATTGGTAGAGTTGACAGCTAAAGTTCTCTCCGAAGGCTATGACATTGAGATAATTGAAGCCCATCACCGTATGAAAAAGGATGCCCCAAGTGGTACAGCCCTTAAACTTGCTCATGCTATAGCCAGAGTTTTGAATAGAGGGGAAGAGCATTTTCGCTTTTGTAGAGAGGGTATTATTGGAGAAAGACCGCCATTGGAGATAGGTATTCAAACTATCAGAGGGGGAGATATTGTGGGTGAACATACGGTTTTATTTGCAGGCATAGGGGAAAGGTTGGAACTAACTCACAAGGCAAGCTCAAGAGAGACCTTTGCCAGAGGAGCACTGAGAGCTGCTCTGTGGGTTGTTGATAAAAAGCCTGGGGTTTACTGCATGCTTGATGTGCTTGGTTTGAAGGATCTATAGTCATGAATGAAAAGAATGAGGCCTGTAATTTAAAAGAGGAATTAAGCCAGAAGAGTTTTCGTAAACACTCTCCCCTTAAGGAGACAAGGTTTATCATTGCTGTGGGAAGTGGTAAGGGAGGAGTTGGGAAAACCACGGCGTCTGTTCTTCTCTCTCTTGCTCTAAGAGAAGAAGGCTTTAAGGTAGGGCTCTATGATCTTGACTTTTATGGCCCTAATGCAACCCTTCTTTTGACTATGGATAAGGTGACTCCCCTAAGGTGTCCTGAGGGATTTAAGCCAGCTGAGATTTGCGGCCTAAAAGTGATGAGTCTCTCCTTTCTTGTCTCTGAGCGTGAGCCCCTATTTATGAGGGGGCTTATGGCTGGAAAACTCTTGCAGGAGCTTACCATGAAGGTAGTCTGGGGCCCCCTTGACTTCCTTGTTTTGGACTTACCCCCAAGCACAGGGGATATCTTCCTTTCCATGCTCTCACTCTTTAACCCTGATGGTTTTGTCTTAGTCACCACCCCCCATAGAATGGCTTTAGCCGATAGTCTCAGAACCTTAAGCATCTTGAAAGTAGAGAGGGTACCCCTTTTAGGTATAATCCAAAATATGGCTGATCTCTATGGAGAGCCAGAGGAATTTTCAGCCTTTCTTGAGGAGACCAAGGTGCCTTTGCTTCTGGAAATTCCATATATAAAATTTCTCTCTCAAGGGAAGCCCCTTGAGGAATTTGGAGAGAGCAAGGACATGCAAGAACTTTTAAAGAAATTGGCTGAGGCCTTTTTAAAGAAAGTTTTTCGCTTTCATTGAGGAAAAGAATGGATAATAGGATATATCAGGACTTCGTAGAATTAGCCTTAAGTCTTGCCAGGGCAAAGCGGGTTAAAAGGATGGTTGCTGGCCTTTTTTATACCTATGCAGAGGTAGAGAGGACAGGTGCTGGGCTTGCCTATTTAGAGAGAGAGGCTATTGAGAGTTGTTGTGAGGCAGGAGGAACCTCTTATTGGAAGCAACCAGCTGATTTAATAATTAAAAATTATCTTACTTCTCATCCTGTGGAGTCTTCTCTTGCCCTTGCGGTGATGAATGCCCTTTTTAACCACAGAAAAGAGGTATTAAAGGATACTTCTACTGACCCCCTTTTGGAGATCCCTCTTAACCTTGAGGACGAAGTCCTCATGATTGGCTACTTTGAACCTATTTTTAAGAGGCTCCTGGGCAAGGTTAAAAGGATAAGGGTTATTGAAAAGAATGAGTTCCATGGGGGCCTTAAAGGGCTTAGGGACCTTAAAAATCTCTCTCTCGCTATTATAACCTCGGCCACCCTTTCAAACAAAACTTTTCATCTCTATCTCCCCTATTTGAAGGAAGTGCCTGAGGTAATCCTTATGGGGCCTTCCACACCTCTTGCTCCAGAGATTTTCCAAGCTACTCCTATAACTTGGCTCTCTGGGGCGATAGTCAAGGATAGTGAGATGCTTTTTAGATTGGTTTGTGAGGGTAAAGGAACTCATGCCTTTTTTAAAAGTGGCGCTTTAGAAAAGATAAATCTGAGAGTAAAACAGAGATAGATCCCCATGTTGGATAAAAAATTTATCTATTACGGTGTTATGGCCTTCTTTTGGTTTCTTTTAAGCCTAAGGATCTATCCTTCAAGCTTAGAAAAAAGTATCATAGATAGTGCCAAGATTTTTTTTGGCTCTGGCCTTTATGCTTTAGGTCTCACTATTATTGTCAATGGTTTGAAGTTTCGTTTTACCAAGAGATATCTCTCCCGTGAACAATTCATCAAATGGGTTCTCGTCATAGCACTACTTACCAGTCTTTCAGCAAGTTTTGAACACTATTTTAGAATGAAATGATGATAGGGGTCTTTGATTCAGGACTTGGCGGCTTGACAGTGGTTAAAGAGCTTTTAGCCCGTATTCCCCAATATAAAATTCTTTATTTTGGAGATACGGCAAGGACTCCCTATGGCACCAAGAGTGCAGAAACAGTCTCTCGCTATGCCTTAGAGAATACGAGGTTTTTACTGAGCAAAGGTGCCCAAATTATAGTTGTAGCCTGCCATACAGTTTCGAGCACCTCCATGTCCCTACTTCGAGAGACCTTTCCTGAAGTTCCCTTTTTTGAAGTTGTAACTCCCTCTTTCAAGAAGGCCTTAAGGCTTACCAGAAACAAAAAAATAGGTCTTATAGGAACGAGAACTACTGTGGCAAGTGGTATCTATCAGAGACTTTTTGCTGAGGCAGATCCAGAGATAAAACTTTACACCAATCCTACCCCTTTACTTGTGCCGCTTATCGAGGAAGGCTGGTTAAAAAAGCCTGAAACAAGGAGTATTGTCAAAAAGTATTTAATACCCCTCAAGATGAGAGGAATAGATACCCTTATACTTGGATGCACCCATTATCCTCTGTTAAAAAAAATTATACAGGAAAAGATTGGTAAAAGAGTAAGGCTTGTTGATCCCTCGGAAGAAGTAGCAGAAGAGGTAGTAAACTATATCTCTTCCCTAAAGACAGATCACAGAGCCTTAGAAAATAAGGGGGATCCTGAGATATGGGTATCTGATCTTACCCCTAACTTTGAGAGAATTGCCCAAATGTTTCTTAATAGACCTCTAACACTAAACAAACTCTCCTGGTAGGAACTATCGAAGGTTATTTCACTTTCTACGCCCTCTCCCACTCAAAGGCCTTAATATTTCTCTACTCTCCATCAAAGTCTATCCCCACAAGATAGACCTCTCTCCCTGCCCCCTAAACCTCTCCACATAACCCTTCCTCTTTAGCTCCTCAAGGGCTTGCCAAAAGGCTCCTTAAAATCTCCTCAACCCCCTCAACCCGTCTCTGCCTCAAGATCTCCTCTAATCTACTCCTTATCTCCTCCTCTTTAATTCCCCCCCCAACTCCCCTCAAAGTGTTCTCACACCTCTTGACTGTTAGATACCTTGCCTGAGGAAGTAGTAGTGTCTCAGGCTTAATATGATCTACCTCAAAGTTCCCAAGTAGCCTCTCTGTTGCCCTAAAAACCCTTCATCTCAGGCAACATATAAGCACACATGACAAGTGTGCAAATAGAACTTATACTTTTAATGCTCTCCAATCTTGAAGAGTTTTTTCTTTAGAAGTTTGGAACTTGAATCATTGTGAACACTTTGTTGCGAATTGTTGGTAGAGTATGTTTGTTTTGGTGGAGTGTATTGTTTCTTATGTTTTAGATCTGATAACAGTAGAAGGTTGAGTACTATCGCACTTGTTAGTGCAACGATGAGTATATGCCAGTGAGCATCATCGTAGCTCATCACTTCCTCCTCCTTTTAACAGGCCTATCACTATGCCCTTCTTTTTTAAATAGCGCCCAGACCCATTACACACTTGTCAAGTGTGTAGTGCTCATATCCCTTTTTAAACAGGGTGGGCTCCCCACTATGCAATCCCTTTTGAAACAGGGCGGGTTTTAAGAAGATAAGGCTAAATTCAACATTTAATCAATAACTTAGAAAGCTATATTTTCACTCACTAACTGCAATTGATTTTCAATTGAGCTTAGGAAAACCTCCCCAGCCAAAAGCCTTACCAGTCAAGAATTTGAAGCCCTAACAAAAAAGTTGACTAAATAGATATATTTACTATTTTGCACCCTTAAGG
>Ga0209080_1001179_pt1 | contig 13718 bp, 20 predicted proteins | sample JNZ110809AmetaG_FD_184123 | JGI IMG/M metagenome (GOLD analysis project Ga0209080, IMG submission 184123) | Hot spring microbial communities from Jinze hot spring, China to study Microbial Dark Matter (Phase II) - JNZ 110809A (SPAdes) (version 3) ...
GCCTCGAAGCCAGGCAGAGGAGGATCGCCAAGAGGATAATTATGGAGATGGCTTATAGGGATAGGTTAAGGGCTGAGGCGGTAAACAGGCTCAGCATGAGGGAAATCATGAGCCTCATCGGAGAGATGTTTAATGGAAGAGTTCACCTAGGAGCCATACCAAGGGTCGAGGAGGGCGAAATCCTATACGACTCCAGGGGCATGGGAAGCCTACAGAGGAGAAATAAGCCATGAAGGTTAAAAGGTTGCACGTGAACATGGCTGGGGAGAGGGACTTCATATACGTGAACGCTAAGATCTACAACCCAGACCAGCCAGAAAGATCAAAGAAAATAAACTTCCTCATAGACACAGGCGCAGCTGGATGCGCCATACCAAAAAGCCTCGCAGACGAACTCAACCTAAAGGAGAGGGGCGTCGTAGACGTCGGGTTAGCAGACGGACAATCAGTAAAAGCATCAGCCACATACGTGCTCATAGAGATAGGCGGAAAGAAAGTCTACACCTGGACAATTGTCGGCGAGGGCTTCGAACCAATCCTCGGAGTCGACGTAATGAAAGTCCTAAAAATACATGTCGACGTGCCAGACAAAACTCCCCTCATACCCCTAAGAAGCTTCAAGGTGAACTCCATGGCAATGAAGAACAACTTCAGACAGAACCCCCAATAGAGGAGGGAGAGAGGTAGGTTCAGAATGGCTAGGAGAAAGCGCATAGAAATCATCTCTACAAAACTGATAAAAATCGCAAATCTAACTGAAATAGAAACCCAAAAACTACGCGCAACCCTAATATCAGAGCTCGAGCAGATCTTCACCCACGCAGTCATTATGGCCAAATCCTCAGAGACACCTGAAGAATGGATGAGGATAGCGGGATACATAGCCCAGACAATCAACAGCCTCGCCAAAACATTCGATGAAACACGCTTCAACGAAGATATACAAAGGCTGCGTGAGATGATTGAGAACGCGAAAAAGCACCTTAGACAAGCTGGAGCGGGAGCTCAGATCGCTTGAAAAAGAAATTGAAAATAAAATTGAACTGCCATCCGACCCAGTAGAATTCGCCAAGAAAATATTAAACTTCACCCCACTCCCATACCAAGAACAACTATTACGCGACCCATCCAAACGCATCGTCGTAAGGATGAGCCGACAAACCGGAAAGACAACCATAATCGCAGTTAAAGCAATCTGGTTCGCAGCAACCCACCCAAAAACCCTAACCCTAATCGTCAGCCCAAGCATGCGCCAAAGCATGATAATGATGGATCGAATCCACAGCTTCCTAACGGCTCCACCAGAAAAAATTCGTAGAACACTCATATTTAAACTGCAGAGAACAGTCGTCTGGTTCAGGAACGGATCACAGATCGTTGCACTCCCATGCTCAATACACCTATTACGAGGCTACACCGCCCACATGGTACTCGTCGACGAAGGCGGGTTCATCCGCGATGACGAAACACTCTACTATAATGTGCTTTACCCAATGCTCGCAACAACAGACGGCACGCTAATCGTCTCAAGCACACCCTGGGGCAAAGACTCAGTCTTTTACAAAATGAATAATGACCCAGCCTTCAGCAAACATGTCGTGACATGGAGAGAAGCAGTCGCATCAGGCCTCATAAAACAAGAATTCATAGAGGAGATGCAAAGAGTCCTACCAGCCGAAAGATTCCAAAGGGAATTCGAGGCGCAATTCGTCGAAGACGCAGACAGCTACTTCCCACAAGACCTAATAACCAAATGCATCGACTCCGAACTAGAGTACTACTCCTTCGAAGACCACCCAACCGGAGACTTCTACATCGGCGTAGACTTCGGTAAAAAAGTCGACCACTCAGCTATAGCCGTAGTAGAACGCCTAAGCAACGGCACAATTCGACTCGTACACCTGTTCAGATTTCCGCTTGAGACACCATACGCCAGCGTGATAGGCTACATCAAAGCCCTATCAGACCGATACAAACACGTCTATAACATCTGCGTGGATCAAACCGGCATAGGCGAATACATAACCGAGGACATGATGAGGGCCGGAATCCCAAATGTGCAAGGCATCGTCTTAACAATGCAGAGGAAGCAAGAGATCCTTGGCTCATTAAAGCAGAAGATGCAGAACGACCAGTTCCGCATACCATACGACCCAGACCTAATCGCCGAAATCAACATCGAAAAATTCGAGCTAACAAAAGAAGGCCAGATAAAATTCAGCCACCCTGAGGGCGCCCACGATGACAGGCTCTGGGCCGTTGCGCTTGCAGTTTACGCGGCTTCCAAATCAGCCAGCGTGATTGAGGTTGGAAGAGGAAGGCTGTGGAAATGAGCCTCATTAAAAACTTAAAGAATTTAGCCAGGAAAAATACGCTGGAGGCGTATTCGGGTAGAGGTCTGTTCAGCGGCAGGCTAATTGAGCGGAAGGGAGAAGTGTATATTGGACCCCCACCACCGCTTGGGCTATTACACCATCCAGAGCATATCCAAGAATTTGAGAAGATTTATAGGAGGAACGCTATTATAAACGCTGCAATCAATAACCTTGTCGACATGACCGTTGGCGTAGGATATTACACAGAGGCAGATGACATCCAAGCAAAGGAGATAGTTGATTCATACGCTGAAGAAGTAAATCTCGACTGCTTTCTAAGAGTCGTCTGCCGAAACATGCTGATCTTCGGATTCGCTCCCGTAGAATGCTGGTGGAAGAATAACACGCTCCACCTACTCCCCCTACCACCAGAGAGAGTTTATGTAAAGGTCGACGAGAAAGGCTATCCAATAGGTTACTCGCAGAAGAGCTTGCTCGGACACTACATAGACTTCCACCTTAACGAGATTATATGGTTCAGCCACACAGCCTACCCCGGAAACCCATATGGCGTAGGCCTAATAGAACCAATCTACAAGCTGATAACATACAAGGAGAAGATCCTCGAAGACATCTGCAAGATCGTGCACAGATACGCCAGCCCACTGAACATTTGGATCACCCGCGGCCAAATCGATGCTCTTAAAGAAGCTATCGTGAATCGGGCGCCCGATGAAGACATATTCATTGGAAGAGCCGCACCCGAAGACATTCAAATCAAAACGCTTGAAATGGACCCGCGGGGCAAATACACCGACTACATTGAAATCATCAACCAAGAGGTTTACGAGTGCCTCCAGGCCCCACTTCTCACATATTTAAAGAACGCAACAGAGGCTTCAGCAAAAGTTCAGCTGGAAGTTATTCAGCGGCACGTTGACGGAATTCAGCGTTACATTAAGCGTGTTGTGGAACGTGAAATCTTCAAGCCTCTGATCGAGGCATCCGGCCTAAAAGAAGTCCCACGGATAAGATGGGGCCGCCCAAGCACAGGCATTGAAAAATTAACGATACATGACATCGCAATGCTCGTCCAAACTTATGTTTTAACAAGTAAGCAGGCGGCTGATTTACTGCGGAAGATGGGCCTTCCAATTGAAGAGCCAAAATAGCAAACCTGGATGTTTAAGCAGTTAGAACTGTAAATGGTTGGAGCGATATGTTCAGGCACCCAGACTTTGAAAAGATATTTCGGCAATTCGTTAATCGATATGGGGAGGAAGGCGAGAAACTATATAATGTCTGGCTCCACAAGTTAAGGCTCAACGAGTCCAAACCATACGGAGAACAGATTAAAGAGGCTTTTCGATGGGCCAGATACCAGGGCGACGAATACTACTACTGTAAGGCAGCCTTTCCCGGAGAATCAATGAACAAAAACGTTTATACTGAGGGGGAGCTCATCCGAGCAGCCCGAACGCTAATCGGTAAGCCCGTTAACCTAAATCATGAGACCCCACTCAACGGCGTTGAGATCATTGACGCCGAATATGAGGATGGCGCTGTTGAATGCATCCTCAAAATAACAAATGAGAAGGTTAGGCAGATGATTGATAATGGCGAGATAAACCACGTCTCAATCGAAGCCAGCTTCCGCGACGCAAAAGCCGTCAACGGGATTAAACCAGAGGGCCTACATTTCACTGGATTAGCCCTTCTCACAAAAGATATTTTGCCTGGAATACCGCTCACCCGCATTTGGAAGTCAACTGACCGCATCCTTGAGAGCTTTGAAAGTCATATACTTAAAGGGGCTGAGAGGGAGATGGATGAAATAAGAGAGGAGGAGAACTGCTATCTATGCGGTAGACCCCTTGGTGAAGAAATAGTTGAACTTGAAGGCTTCAAGATACATCCGCAATGCGCCGCAAAGTTCTGGCAGATAGCTGCAAAAATCTTCAGGCTAAGCGAGCGCGCAGTTGCGCCCCATATAACACCAAAAGCCCCTGAAGATAGCGAATGGGATGCTGATTCAGCTGAGCAGCGCATACGGAAATGGGCTTCAAAAGACGGGTCAGGCGATAAGGATAAGATTGATTGGGGCAAGTATAGGCAGGCTTTCGCATGGTATGATCATGAGAACCCAGAGAACTTTAACTCATATAAGCTGCCCCATCACGATGTGATAGATGGGCGTTTATGCGTTGTCTGGCGCGGAGTAGTTGCAGCAATGCAAGCCCTTATGGGAGCTCGCGGCGGGGTTGACATACCGCCTGAAGACAGGAGAACAGCCTATTTACATTTGGCCCGACACTACGCCCAATTCAACAGAGAGCCGCCTCCACTTGAAGCCTTAACGCTTCCAATATTCTTTGAGATGATTGAGCAGCAGAGGGAAGTTATCCAGAGACTTGAGAGGGAAAAGAAGGAGCTGGAGGAGAAGCTCAAGACTGCGAAGAGGCAGACGAAGATCGTGCTTGAAGTATTGAAGAAGTGAGAAGACGCCTCTTTTAACTGTCACCTGCTTTGCTATGGCTCTCGATTTGGCAGACGGATGAGTCTGCCCGAGGGCTGGCATCCCTCGTTAAACAACGCTGCCAAAAAATGTTTAGAGCGTGGGTGGAGATGTCTGAACAGATAGTTGTTGAAGTCGGTGAAATACTGAAAAAGATGTTAGACGAAAGACTAAAACCAATTGAGGAGGCTTTAAAGACTAGGACCGAAGGCGGTAAAGGCGAAGTTCTTCCAGCCCAAGAAGACTACAGAAAAAAGATCATTGAATCATTGAAATATGGTAGGAGCCTAAGAGAGCAATGGGAGTCTCCGCTCATCCTACCAGCTAAACCGACGGCCTCTCTAATAAATTACGTGCAAAGAAGCAGGGAACTCGAATCCCGGAGAGCCCCCACTGGCTCAACAATATATATACCAGTCGTTAAGGATGTGGACGCCGACGTCCTCACATCAATCGGCGCTTCCCTAACTCCAAAGACAGGCTTATATGACGTAGTATCGGCGACAGTTAAAGAAGCCGGCATCACTACTGAGATAGGCTATCACATCGTTGAGCAGCTAAGCGAAGATCTACTTGCCGGCATTGAGAGCGTCTTCCAAAAGGCCCTTGTAAGAGCAATTGACAAAGCCGCCCTCGATGAGATAGCCAGCAAACCGATACTATCCATCGATAAGTCTGGGGAAAACGTAAAGTTCAGGGCAACTTACATAGCCGAATCTCTCGGCGCGGTCAGCGCCCAAGGAAAAGACATATCGCCACAAGACTTCGTCTTAGTCGTTAACCCACTCCAGTATGTTGACTTATACAAGGATATTGCTGCTTCACAGGCGCTTGTCTTCGCCCGCCCAGATGTCATCAGAGATGGTGTCGTCACAGAGTTCATGGGCGTTAAGATTCTTGTCAGCAGCTATCTGCCATCCGCTGGAACTGGGAAAGTTAGTGCTCTCCTAATACATAAGAGCTCAGTCGTCTTAGCGACGCAAAGAGACATTGTATTCGAGACTGAGAGAGACACGCAAAACAGAAAGATTAAGCTAACTGGCTCAGTAACGTTCGCCGTAGCGGTCGCTGACGAAAAATCTATCTGCAGCATAATAACGCCGGCATAAACCATACCCTTTCCTCCCCAAAAATCCCCCATTTTTTATGATCCAGAGCTCCATGAGCGTGCCTCTGGGGCGGATCAAAGAAAGGTGGTGAGAGAAAGGTGGCTATGCTTGAAATCGAGCAGGGGTTAAAGGTTTCAGGCAGATATGTTTTTAGAGACGACTTTGATAGCCTTGAGAATTGGGATATAATTTCAGGAAGCCCGTTGATTTCAGGCAGCATTCTAACGCTTCCGCCGAATGGCGAGATAAGAACGAAGCGGAAGTGGCTTTACGGCTATCTTGTGGTCGTGGCGAGGAGCACTGCTTCACTAAGCCTTCAGATAGGCTTCTTTGATGGCGGAGACGATTATCTAATCTGGAGTAACGGCGCATTAAGATACAAGAGCACAGTTGATCCAACCGAGGCAACAACATCCGCAAGCATAACCGAGACGAACTGGAACATATTCTCAATTCTCTGGACACCGGATACAATACACTTAATTATAAACGGCAGTAATTACGGGCCATATCAGGCTGCGAAGATACCGAATAAACCATTACCAATAAGCATTAAAAATATTGGCTCAGGTAATGTTCAAGTCGACCTCGTCGTGCTATATCCTGAACCCATAGGCGCATGGATAACTGAAGGGATAGGCTCATCCTCATCCTATATCGGTATGCCAGTGAACGTGGCAGCCGCCTTACCAGCTGGGACTAACAGGATAGGCATTGTTCTGTCAGCAGCCCGCTTACCTGCTACGCCATACACTGATTCAACAACAGCTCTCGGCGCAAACGCCTCTTTCATTGGAACTGCGAGAGATACCCAGATATCAAGCTCCAGCCCATACGATCATCATGCATATATTAACGCTCACGCCGTTGCCGATCAGCCCGGCACACTGATGATACAGGAGAGCCCAGACAACAGTATTTGGGTCACTGTTAAGAATGCGCCGACACAGCAGGTAACCAATCCCGATGGCACAACAGTTCATGTGGCGATTATAGAGCGCCATCATGTAACTCTCAGATATGTTCGTGTAGCATACAGGAATGGTGCAACAGCACAGACAAGCTTCAGGCTTTCAAGCAGAGTTTACAGCATATAGCATGAGGGATCTTAAATGGTTGTTGTGGGCGTATGCGCCAGATGCAAAGAGCCGATTGATAACGAGCGGGACGCATACATCATTGATGAGAAAGGGAGACTGTATCATGCGGCAGGCATTGAATATGAGCAGGAGACATTAAGCGTAGAGACGGTTGGAAGGAAGAGAGTCGTTAAGGCGAGGATAAGGGAGAGGAAAGTTGGGAAAGACTGCTATAGAAGATAGTTGCGTGGTGACGTATTATGTCTGAGGCTGAGGAAGAGATCGTATTGGTCAGCAACATTGTGGGTAAATGCAATAAATGCGGAAAAGACATAGACAACGCAGTTGAAGGCTACATTATTGACTTAAAGGGAAACATTTACTGCCTGAACTGCTACGAGGGAGAGTAAAATGGGCTACGTGAGCGTCGAGCTTGTGAAGGCTCTGGCGCAGATAAAATGTGATGACATAGGTTTTGACACTGAGAACGCTTTCAATAATTTCATCTCAGAGCTCATTGAATACGCTTCATCACTCATAGACGACTACTGCGGGCGATCATTTAGTGAGCCCACCCCACAGACAGTTAAGCTTGTCGCTGCTTTAATAGTCGTGAATATGCTCCACGCCATATTACAGAGGAAGATTAACCCAACGGTTCAGGCGACAAACATAGCTGTTAAAATTATTGAAGGTGAAGCTTTCACAGATGATTTAAAGATGCTTCTCAATCCATATCGGGTTTTAAGGGTTGAGCGGGGCTAACGCTTTAACCTTTTGCAGGTGATAAATATGATTAGAATAAGCGTTGAGCACTCCGGTCTCGATATTCACGTCTTCGCCAGGAACATTGACAAACGATTGATCCAACCACTTGTTGAGCGTCTTGCCAGCAGAGCTGAGCAAATAATGCGAGAAAAAGCACCCGTTAGGACTGGAGTGCTGAGAGCAAGCATAATGAAGGAAGTCAGGGATGGAGGGGCTGTTATAAGGCCTACAGTTCCATATGCGGTTTACGCTGAGACCGGCACTAGCCCCCATGAGATCCAGCCGGTTCACGCTAAGGCATTACGTTTTGAGGTGGCTGGCAGACTCGTGTTCGCCACGCGGGTTCAGCACCCCGGCTCTAGACCACAGCCGTTTATTCGTGAAACAGTCGATCAAGTTGTCCAGGAGATGACAGGCCTATATGAGCAGGTCTTTAGAGAGGCAATTGAAAATGACATGGTTTGAAGTCTACAACAGAATATTTCAGCAAATAAAAGTGATTCTTGAGAGCATCGAAGAGATTGAAGATGTCAATCTTGGCGGCGCTTTTAGAATCACAAGTCTGCCATTGGTTACTGTGATTCCGAGGGAGACAAGGATCAGCCAAGTAGCTGTATCGAAAACTCTTAGATGCGATCTTATATTTGACATAATTGTCTTTATCCGTGAGACTGAGCCAGAGGACTGGTTCAGCGAAATCATTCTTCCCATGGGTAGAGTTTTCGACGCTTTTATTTCGAACAGGACGCTTAACAATACAGTTCTGGACCTAATCCCTTCAATCTTCAGTCCTGGAGAAATCACTGCTTTAAATCGCTTGTATTATGGTGGGTTGATTCGTTTTCAGGCCGTTTTCCACTTCACATATTAGGAGGAGGCGTTGGTGAAGATTCGGCTTGTAAAATATGCGCGTAAATACTCATTGAACCTTTTCGGCATGCTTCTCGGCCTAAGCCTCATATTTATCGCTTTATGGCAGATAGATTTGATCTGCGCACAACATTTAGATTGGAGTAGAGCCACGCCTAAACGGGAGATTTTGCCCGGCTGGTTTATGCATGATGCTGATGCCTACGTTATGTTTTTTGGCTGGATTTTTGCAGGCTTAGTTTTACTCATTGCCGCATTATGGTTCTGGGATTAAAGATTGAGGGGAATGACTGATGATTTTTAGAAGAATTGTAACTAAGGCAAACACTGCAAATATTGTGGCGGCGATTATTTTAATAGGCGCAGTCATCTTTGGCATAGTTAATAATGATGCGGAAATACTTAGAAACTTAAGTCTCTTTGCCGCAGGCTACCTCTTCGGCAGAGTTATTGTAAAAAAGGGAAAGTAGAGTGATGATCTGTGCTGTTCAAAAAGAAGATAGCAAGGCTCTTCATTTATAAAACTGATGTCTGGCACTTTTCTCTCGGCCTCCTTACTGGCCTCTTATCCCCACTCTCAAGTTGGACCGCTGCGGTGATAGCGATGATTTACCTACTCTATCAGCATTTTGAAAGAGAGCCAGCATATGAGAGCGTAAAAGACACGGTTATGTTTCTCTCCGGCCTGATAATCGCTCTTCTAATAGTCTTGTAGAGGGCCGCCACAGGGTGGGCGACCCGCAAGAGGTTGAAAAGTGGAAGAGAGGTGAGTTGGAAAGATGTCTACTCCATTAATTGGGTGGAACGCCGTTATAAAGAAGGGGACTGCTGATATCGGCTACTGCACTGGTGTAAGGGTTGCTCTGGACGTGGACTTAATTAAAGCCTATAGAATTGGAAGCGACACCCCGGCTGTGTTGACGGCTGGAAATAAGACTTTCAGGGTCTCGATAGAGAAAATGTACATTGATAATGCCTATGCCGCAGATGTTCTGAACGGTACAGCCGTGACGATTGAGATTCAGCCAGCTGGTACAGGCACAGGTAAGCCTAAGATAACCTTATCAAACGTTGTCTTCAATAGCTGGGAGCTGACAATAGACCAAGACGGAGTTATTATGGAGTCCGTTGAGGGGGAGGGCACGTCAATAGCATTTGCGACACAATAATAGCCTTAGCCTTTAGGGCGTGCTCTTCATGCCAGAGGATATTGTTGAGAAAGCAAGGCGTAAGCTTGAGGAGCATGAGCGGCAGAGGCAGGAGGCAGCGCAAACTATTGATTTGAAGGATCTTGTTAGGAAGACGAGGGGGCTGAAGAGTGTCTACATTGATGGTTACGGAGAATTAAAATATGGCTCCTTAACCTTCTCGGATCTTATTGAGATCTCAAAGTATCAATCGAATGAGGAGCGGATGGTCGCAATAGTTTATCACATGCTGAAGAAAGCCTACCCAGAATTAACAATTGAAGATGTTAAGAGCCTCCCATTTAACGTCTCGGCTAAAATTATCGCGGCCCTCGGAAAGGAGGAGGGTTTTTTAACTGCGAGCTCTTAGAACGCTGGATCAGAGCAAACCCCCTGGCTCAGCTGATTGGCTTACTGATGCATGAGTTCCATCTAAAGTTTGAGGATCTTGAAGACATGACGGCACATCAATTCTATTTTCTCGCTGCATGGCTTAAGTGGCGCGGTGAGGCACTTGAACGGAGGTTGAGGAAAAAGTGAGCATGCAGATTTCATTAGTCTTAAGAGCTGTTGACGAGGCAAGTGAAATAGTACGTAGAGTCTCCCAGGAGACGAGCGGGGCTCTTGAGGAGGTCCGGAGGGCGTCTGAAAATATTGCGCAGGCGCACTCATTGTCATGGCAAGAAACGAAGAATCTCATAACGAGTTTTTCCGGTCTGGCAACATCATGCTTCGCATTATATTCTGCGATCGATAGGGTTCAAGATGCGCAGATAAATCTTTCGAGAGCGAGCCTACTGGTTCAGCAGGCGACAAATGCCCTTGAGGAAGCGCAGAACCGCTATAATGCTGCTGTTGCGAAGTATGGTGAGGAAAGCCCACAGGCCCAAGCAGCTCTGAGAGACTTACAGCTTGCGCAAGAGCGGTATAATTATGCTGTTGAGCGGGCACATCTCCTTCAGTCGAATTATAATGAGCTTGTTTTTCAGACGGCGATAACGTTCATTCCCTCCCTTATAACGGCTATTGATTCTGGGGTTAAGGCCTTTAACGCTGCTAAAGCGGCGGTTGAGGCTGCTGGCGGAGCCCTATCGTTCCTGGCGGCTAACCCGATCGTTATTGTTGTAGCCGCTATTGCCGCCCTCATCTCAGCATTAATTCATCTCTATAACACGAATGAGGGTTTTCGTAATGCTGTAAATAGGCTCGGCGAGACATTAGCGACCTTCTTTAAACCCATAGTTGACACGGTTATAGGTGCTTTGACGTGGCTTTGGGAGAGGGTTATCTTACCCTGCGCCGAAGCATTTAGAAAATTCTTTGATATCATAACGAATAACCCGATTCTTGCAGCACTCTTCGGCCCCATAACAATAATAATTTATCTGATTCGGAATTGGGAGGATATTACGCGTAGCCTCCAGGCCGTTTGGGATGGCTTCTGCCGCTTTCTTCAATGGGCTTACAACACGTTTGTGAGGCCTGTCGTTGACGGTTTGAGAAGCCTTGTTGACTCTGTTCGGGGCGCTGTTGACGCAGTTAAGAATACTTTGGGTGGTTTCGCTAACGCTGTTCAGAACGCCATGGAGGGTGCGGGTCAAGCGATATCTAACTTCATTAAGTCTATTTGTTTTGCTCATGCTATTCGTGAGGCTGTTGATTCTGCTGAGCGTGACCTTGAGCGCTTTGTTGATGTTGTTGATGAAAGCATGAATCGAGCTTATGGTGAGATAAGGGGCTTCAATATGAATTTAGGTGGTTTGGGTATGTCGGTTCCAGCTCCACCGGCTGCAGGGGCCTTAAGCGTGAATATAAATGGGCCACTGGTTTATGTTGAGGGTTCAGCTGATCGGCGTACGGCTGAGCTTGCGGCTGAATTGGTGCGTGAAAAATTGAAGACTGTTGTTATCGAGGCAACCTCGAGAAGCGCTCCAACCAAAAGAATTGTTATCCCAAGGGTGATGTAATTTGATTTTAAGCGAGAGAGTATGGAAGATTCTTGACGAGAAGATTCTTGTTTCAGACGCTGGACCCTACAGTGTTGCGAATGCTGTTAGAGACTACGATTCAAACACATATTATACTGATGGAAACACAAGCTATGTTTTGAGAAAAACTGTTGTACTAAGTCCTGAAACTGATGGGCATGTGGGCATATATAAGATTTCATATCAGACAAATCAAGCCAGCGGCACTCTTATTGGTGTCAGGGTGACGGCGCAGGAAGAAGGCGGCTCAGAAGAAATAATACTGCAGGATGAGTACCTTGGTTCGGGGACATGGGTTTCAAGAAGCCATGTAATTAACAAATGCTTCGGCAGAAATAAGGCTGTGACTGTGAGGGTATATCTGAGAACCGGAAGCAGCAGCTATACTGGCTCAATGCGCTACTTTGAGATAATATATCATAAGAAGAGCCATGATGCAGCCGTCTCGAAATCGTTTAGTCTTTCAGTTGATTCCGCTCTTCTCTTAACCTTCACAGCTTCAGCTGGCGGAGCCTGCTATATAGGCGTCATGGTTGACGGCGCATATTTATGCGGTGAATATCATTCTTCATCACTATCTGACGCAAAGAAGTATGCGATTTTCAGCCTTGCGCAAGGATCGCATACGCTTAGCATCATTGTGCTTTGCCTCGATAACATCACTGTAACAATTAGCAACATAACATTGAAGACAATCTCGTTCTCAGACATGAGCAAACGGAATCACGGCACATACTCAAGCAGCTTCCAGCTGAGCGCTCCAAGCAGAGCGGTTGCGATTGGCTCATTTAGGAAGGTGCATCTAATGGTTGATTTATCCGCCTACACAGGTGACGCGGAGACAAACATAGGCTCTGGAACAAACTATGTGAAGCTGAAGATAAATAATGAAGAGAAGACATTTAATGTTTATAGCCACAACGGTAAGAGAAACCATCCTGCACATGGACGCTTAAGCCTCGAGGTTGATGCGGATACAATCTATACGATTGAGGTTGAAAAAGCTAACACGAATACTATCATATACATCTCGGCGTGGATCTGCCCTTGGATCATCCCCTACACAGGAGGCTATATACCGCTTCTGCTCCGCTTTCCGCCTGGAAGCACAGCATATATATTGTTTGAGCCATTATTCGACGACCCAAATAAGATAATTCAGCTTGATACAGATGTAACTCAGGGCGTTGGAAAGCTGCTTTGGAGCTATACTTTCGACATCCAAGAGCCTGAGCAGTCGGCGCTCATCATAAGTGGTTACGGCGCATGTATAAGCCTTGTAGCGGTGGATGTGAGAGTATGATTAAAATAAAGCAAGTTAAAGCCAAAGCGGGGGAAACGATACTGCTCATCGAAGCTGATTTCCCAGACCAAACGGTTAGAAGTGTCGAGATTGACTATAAAGATGTTGAAGAGCGGCTGAGAAAAGTAAAGGAGCTGCTTGGAAGAGAGCCAAACGAGTGGGACTTTAAAGATGCCGTTAAAGCCATTGTAAATGAGATGCGGGCTGCAAAAAAGCCCCTCGAAAAGAAGTTCCCATTCGAGCAGTTCATAAATACTGATCTGGAGGCTGAGTAGACATGGTATACACAATAGATAATTATACGCTTAATGTAACAGACTTCAGCGAGACAAGCAGCCCAATTGGTGTGGAATGGTATGCGTGGGAAAACGGACAGATAATTATAAAACGATATATTTATGGCGCCAAGCGCACCTGGCGACTAACATGCGTAGAGAAAGACGTAGCATGGAGTAATAGCGCCGCACGATACCTACAGCAGAAGATGGCTGCAGGCGAAACAGTCCAATTCAGCGTAAACGAAGGCGACAGATACAGCCTCCCAGCCACAACATGCCACATAGCAGGCTTAGAACTCGAAATAG